>OHAX01000346.1_pt1 | contig 31566 bp, 25 predicted proteins | sample 1577261 | NCBI WGS metagenome assembly OHAX01 (sample SAMEA3541483, study PRJEB24748) | human gut metagenome | biome: human gut; feature: human-associated habitat; material: faeces | place: China | collected 2012 | reverse complement strand
CTGCTTTCTCTTGTGGGCATTTAGTGCTATAAATTTCCCTCTACACACTGCTTTGTCATAAGGCACCTCCTAGTCGTCTTCTTGCTCTTTCTTGGCTTTTTGAATGCGAAGAGAGACAACAATTTGCATCATCAGTCCAAAAAAGAACGCTCCCAGTATAGTTTTTAAAATATGTTTTGAATTCAGAAGAGAACTGATGAAATTTGGATTTTCACTGGTTAGGGTATCGATGAGTGGCATTATAAAAAATATCGCTATGCCGTAGATCAGACCGGCTTTTAGACCCGGAAAATGTAGCTGTTTACTTTCTTTTTGACTCAGCATTTCGGGATCAATAGCTGTGATGCCCGTTTTCTTGGTTTGAGAGACCACATAGAGGGCAGCTACCATCGAAATGCCAAACACCACGAGAGGATAACCGATAGCGACAATTTGCGGGTATTTATAAGCAAGAACGAGCGGGATAAGATTGCCAAATGTCATCAGATAAAAGAGGACAATAAAGACCTGATTCCCGATACGATCGGCCTCGCGCCGTTTGTGTTCGTCAAGGGGACCAGAAATACCGTATATGCGTTTGATGAGTTTTTCAGTGAGAGTTTCTTTTTTCATTTGTTTGCTCCTTTTTTAAAAATCGTCTTCCCAAAAGAGGCTATTGAGGTCAGTTTGGAGGCTGCGGGCGAGGTTGAGACAGAGTTCTAGGGTTGGATTGTACTTGTCATTTTCAATCATGTTGATGGTCTGTCTCGAGACACCGATATCTTTGGCGAGCTCGAGCTGAGAAATGCCCAGTTCCTTGCGGAATTCTTTAACACGATTCATAGGGTCTCCTTTCTGATGTGTCGCATATATTTGACTATATTATATTCTTTTGAGGATGAGATGTCAAGTATATATGACATATTTTTGAGAATTTTTTTCGAAGAAACTTAGCCTTGTCTGACAAGTGCAAGCTGGTCAGATTTGTGGTAAAATAGATAGGATATGACAAAAGAATTTCATCATGTAACGGTCTTGCTTCATGAAACGATTGATATGCTTGACGTAAAACCTGACGGTATCTACGTTGATGCGACTTTGGGAGGAGCAGGCCATAGCGAATATTTATTAAGTAAATTGAGTGAAAAAGGGCATCTCTATGCCTTTGACCAGGACCAGAATGCCATTGACAATGCGCAAAAACGGTTGGCACCCTATATCGAAAAGGGGATGGTAACCTTTATCAAGGATAACTTCCGTCATTTGCAGGCACGTTTGCAGGAGGCTGGTGTCCAGGAAATTGATGGAATTTGTTATGATTTGGGAGTGTCTAGTCCTCAGCTGGATCAGCGTGAGCGTGGCTTTTCTTATAAAAAGGATGCACCACTGGATATGCGGATGAATCAGGAAGCTAGTCTGACGGCCTATGAAGTGGTCAATCATTATGACTATCATGACCTGGTTCGGATCTTTTTCAAGTATGGTGAGGATAAGTTTTCTAAACAGATTGCCCGCAAGATTGAGCAAGCGCGTAAGGTGAAACCCATCGAGACAACAACGGAGTTGGCAGAAATTATCAAGTCTGCCAAGCCTGCCAAGGAACTCAAGAAAAAGGGACACCCTGCCAAGCAGATTTTTCAGGCTATCCGAATCGAAGTCAATGATGAGCTGGGTGCGGCAGATGAATCCATCCAGCAGGCCATGGACATGCTGGCTTTGGATGGTAGAATCTCGGTCATTACCTTCCATTCGCTGGAAGACCGCTTGACTAAGCAACTATTTAAAGAAGCTTCAACAGTGGAAGTTCCCAAAGGTTTGCCCTTCATTCCAGATGACCTTAAGCCTAAGATGGAATTGGTCTCCCGCAAGCCAATCTTGCCAAGTGCTGAAGAGCTAGAAGCCAACAATCGTTCGCATTCAGCCAAGTTGCGCGTGGCTAGAAAAATTCACAAGTAAGAGGAAAAACATGGCAGAAAGAATCGAAAAAACAAGCCAGTTATTGCAAACGAAGTTTAAAGGTTTTTCACGTGTGGAAAAGGCCTTCTATGTTTCGATTGCTGCAACAATGATTATCCTGGCAGTTAGCGTTGTGTTTATGCAGACCAAGCTATTACAAGTTCAGAATGAATTGACCAAGGTCAATGCTCAAATTGAAGAAAAGAAAACCGAGCTAGACGATGCCAAGCAAGAGGTCAATGAATTGATTCGTTCAGAACGTTTGAAAGAAATTGCAAACTCTAAGAATTTACAGCTGAATAACGAAAATATCCGAGCAACGGAGTAAGAAATGAAACAGTGGAAAGAAAAAATCATCCGTTATGCCGTTCGTAATCGTAAATCTCCAGAAGAAAACCGCCGAAGAGTAGGGAAAAGCCTGAGTTTATTGGCTGTCATACTCTTTGCTGTCTTTTTGGTCAACTTTGCGGTCATTATCGGAACGGGTAAAAAATTTGGGAAGGACTTGGTTCAAGAAGCAAATAAGGTCCATCAAACAACCAAGACGATTCCTGCAAAACGGGGAACCATCTACGATCGTAATGGAACACCTATTGCTGAGGATGCGACTTCGTATAATATCTATGCCGTTATTGACAAGACCTACAAGTCAGCAACAGGCAAAGTTCTCTATGTAGAGGATTCTCAATTTAATAAGGTAGCTGAAATTTTCCATAAGTATCTGGATATGGAGGAGTCCTATGTCAAAGAACAGCTTTCTCAACCAGATCTGAAACAGGTATCCTTTGGTACCAAGGGAAATGGGATCACCTATGCCAATATGATGGCCATTAAAAACGACCTCAAAACTGCTGGTGTCGAGGGGGTTGACTTTACAACCAGCCCTAATCGTAGTTACCCCAATGGTCAGTTTGCTTCTTCCTTTATCGGTTTAGCACAACTCCATGAAAATGAGGATGGCACCAAGAGCTTGATTGGGACATCTGGATTGGAGAGTTCTTTAAATAGCATTCTGGCAGGTACAGATGGGATCATTACCTATGAGAAGGATCGCCTGGGAAATATTGTTCCGGGTACAGATCAAGCTTCCCAACAAACGGTAGATGGAAAGGATGTGTACACAACCCTTTCTAGTCCCTTGCAATCCTTTATGGAAACGCAGATGGATGCCTTCCAGGAAAAGGTAAAAGGCAAGTATATGACGGCTACCTTGGTTAGCGCTAAAACAGGGGAAATCCTGGCTACGACCCAACGGCCAACCTTTAACGCAGATACCAAGGATGGCATCACAAAAGACTTTGTCTGGCGAGATATCCTTTATCAAAGTAACTACGAGCCAGGATCGACCATGAAGGTGATGATGTTGGCCTCAGCTATTGATAACAATACCTTCCCTGGTGGGGAATACTTTAACAGTAGTGAATTGAAAATAGCTGATGCGACCATTCGAGACTGGGACGTCAATGAAGGATTGACCAGTGGTGGCACCATGACTTTCTCTCAAGGATTTGCCCACTCAAGTAATATCGGGATGACCTTACTTGAGCAAAAGATGGGAGATGCAACCTGGCTGGACTATCTCAATCGCTTTAAGTTTGGGGTACCGACCCGTTTTGGTCTGACAGATGAGTACACAGGTCAATTACCTGCTGATAACATTGTCAATATTGCCATGAGTGCATTTGGACAAGGGATTTCTGTTACCCAGACCCAGATGCTTCGTGCCTTTACAGCCATTGCCAATGATGGGGTTATGTTGGAGCCGAAATTTATCAGTGCCCTCTATGATCCAAATGACCAGTCTGTCCGTAAGTCCCAAAAGGAAATCGTCGGAAATCCTGTGTCAAAAGCAGCAGCGTCCTCTACTCGGGAGCACATGGTCATGGTCGGAACAGATCCTGTCTACGGTACCATGTACAACCACAGCATAGGAAAACCAAATGTCAATGTTCCAGGTCAGAATGTCGCCCTGAAATCAGGGACAGCTCAGATTGCTGATGAGAAGAATGGGGGTTACCTTACAGGTGAGACCAACTATATCTTCTCTGTTGTATCCATGCATCCTGCAGAGAATCCTGACTTTATCCTCTATGTGACGGTGCAACAGCCAGAGCATTATTCGGGTGTTCAGCTGGGAGAGTTTGCCAACCCAATCCTTGAGCGAGCTTCTGCTATGAAAGAATCCCTCAATCTTCAGTCAACTGCCAAGAGCTTAGATCAGGTCAGCAAGACGACAAGCTATGCTATGCCAGCTACCAAGGACTTTACTCCGGGTGACCTAGCAGAAGAATTGCGCCGTAACCTTGTCCAACCAATCGTTATCGGAACAGGAACCAAGATCAAGGAACTCTCGGTTTCGGAAGGAGATAATTTGGAAGCCAATCAGCAAATCTTGATCCTGTCTGATAAGGTCGAAGAAATGCCTGATATGTATGGCTGGACAGATGAAAATGTGCAAACATTTGCCAAATGGCTAAATATAGAAGTCGAGTGGGAAGGTAGTGGCAAAACGGTCAAGAAACAAAGTGTCCGTGCCAATACAGCCCTCAAAGACATTAAAAAAATGAAAATAACTTTAGGAGATTAAGATGATTAGTTCCATTAGTGCTGGAGTTCTAGCCTTTCTATTGACCTTGATAGGTATTCCAGCCTTTATCCGATTTTATCGAAAAGCACAGATTACAGGACAGCAGATGCACGAGGATGTCAAGCAACACCAAGCTAAAGCTGGGACTCCAACCATGGGAGGTCTTGTCTTCCTGATCGTTGCAGTAGTCGTGAGCTTTCTGGTTGCTCTCTTTACCCAACAATTTACCAACAATGTAGGCATGATTTTGTTTATCTTGGTTTTGTATGGTTTGGTAGGCTTTTTGGATGACTTCCTCAAAATTTTCCGTAAGATCAACGAAGGATTGAATCCTAAACAAAAGCTTGCTCTCCAGTTGCTTGGAGGAGTGATTTTCTACCTCTTTTATGAGCGTGGGGGCGATATGCTTTCAGTCTTTGGCTATCCTCTTCATCTGGGCATTTTCTATATTTTCTTTGCCCTTTTCTGGCTAGTTGGTTTTTCAAATGCGGTGAATCTGACGGACGGAATTGACGGTTTAGCAAGTATTTCCGTAGTGATTAGCTTATCGGCCTACGGTGTGATTGCTTATATGCAAAATCAACTGGATATTCTTCTTGTGATTCTTGCCATGATTGGTGGTTTGCTAGGTTTCTTCGTCTTTAATCACAAGCCTGCCAAGGTTTTCATGGGAGATGTGGGTAGTTTGGCTCTAGGTGGGATGCTGGCAGCAATCTCTATGGCCCTCCACCAAGAATGGACCCTTTTACTGATTGGGATTATATATGTCTTTGAGACAAGCTCTGTTATGATGCAGGTTACCTACTTCAAACTTAGTGGTGGAAAGCGTATTTTCCGTATGACACCTGTGCATCATCATTTCGAGCTTGGAGGATTCTCAGGCAAGGGCAATCCTTGGAGCGAGTGGAAGGTTGACTTCTTCTTTTGGGGAGTTGGGCTTCTAGCAAGTCTATTGACCCTAGCCTTTTTATACCTACTGTAAAACTAACTTTTGATTACAAAATAAAACAGGATGAAGGTGATCTTCATCCTGTTTTTGTGTGCTTAAAGGTTAGTTGGAGTCATCCTTTCTCTCTTTTAACATAAAAGCGGCTGTGAGGGCTAGGCTGAGGCCTGCTAAGAAGAGGAGCGGGTTGGACGTTTCTCCTGTTGCTGGGAGCTGTTCTTTAGGAGAATGATTTCCAGTTTTCGCAGGGATCGGACTAGCTGAAAGTTGTTCAGCCTCGTGTGCCAAGGTTTCTGTATCTGAAGTACTTGGTTTTTCCTCAGTGTTAGAGCTTGTTCCAGTAGCTTGATAGACGACAGCATAGGTACTGAAATGATTAGTGATGAATTCTACCTTTCCGTCTTGAACGGTGAAATCAAGGGCTTGCAACTCCTTGGTCGGAGTGATGTAGTAGATATTTTCTACGCTAGCTGAAATAGGCAAGCGAACCAAGACAGAGCCTTTTGGCTGCAAGCTATTATTGGTTGGATTTTTAAGCTGTAGATCGTAAGCATCATAGGTCTTGCCAAAGAGTTCTTGAGCTAGGACACGTCGGCTAGAGATGTGAGAAATTCCTTCTAAGTCAGTGACTCCCCCAATGATTTCCACTCCGGTTTCTTTGTCTTTCAAGACTCGAACTGGATAGTCAGGAAGGCTAAGGGATGGAGCGGCCTGATCCCCACTAGTTCCGATAGGGTCAGTGTACTCAGGTTTTTCAACAGTAGGGGCTTCCTCTTGCCCTGCCATTCCGATAGGGTTAGTGTATTCCGGAATTTCAACAGTTGGAGCTTCTTCTTCTCCCGCAGTTCCGATAGAATCAGTGTATTCCGGAATTGTCACTGTAGGCGGTTCCTCTTGACCTGCAGTCCCGATAGGGTTGGTGTATTCCGGAATTTCAACAGTTGGAGCTGGTTCGTCCCCCTTGCTTGTAGTTGGCTGCTTCTTGTCAACCTTCTTCTCATCTTTTTTAGTAAAGACAGCTACGACAGGACTACTTGTGGTAGTTCCTTGAATGGCATAAGCTTCGATGGCATTTCCAGCTTTGCGATTGGTTTCGTCAGGAATTGGGATTTGAACTTGATTGTCTTGGATTGATAGGATAGTCTGATCTCCACTTGTAACCAGATGCGTTTCATCCACCTTACGCAAAACTAGAGGATCTTTGACACCTGGGAAGGTCACTGCGATGGCTTCCCAATCTCTGGATGGTAGGCTTAAGGAAATGGTTTTGTCATTTTCCTTAAGAGGCGCGATGATCGGGCTATCTATACCAACAGCAGGGGCTTTGATGATATCAAAGGAGTCTAGAGAGATTTTCTTGCGACCTTCTGGCGAATCTGGGTCAACTTGTAATGTCAGGGTGTGCGGACCGTCAGTAAGATTTGTAAATTCGCCAATAAAGGCTCTCTTTTCAGTTGTGCCTGAAGTGTAGAAGTCTAGACTGGGCATTTCTTTGCCATCTAGTGTGACACGTGCTCGTCCAATGGCAAGGCTCTTCAAGCCATAAATTCGAATACCTGTCCCTGTAAAGGAAATGGTTGCCTGAGCTTCTGAAACTACACTAGGGTCGCTGTTGTTGATGTCAGCGTATTTTTCCGTACCTCCGTAGAGTTCGGGATCAGACCAGTCCTTAAACTGGGAGCCATACTGGATGCGCGAATCACGATCGTCCATTTTTTCAATCGTGTTGCCTGTTCCTGCTAGGATCTTGAAGTAGTCTAATGAAATTTTCGAGCGCTCACTACCACGTCCTTTGTGCTCACGTTTAACACTAAGAGTCAATGTGTGAGGTCCGTCAGATAATCCTGTGAAGCGACCAATGAGACTACCTTTTTCAGTTGCTCCAGCAGTATGGAAGTCAAGCTCGCCGACCTCTTTGCCATCAATTTTAGCAGTGGCAAGACCTAGTTCAGACGATTTCAGTCCATAGATTTCGATACCAACGCCAGTGAAAGGAATAGTGGCAGTGAGATCTTCGTCTGTGTAGTCTCCTTTTGAAAGGTCAGCAAATTTCTCTGTTCCTCCAAATAATTCTGAGTCTGCCCAGTTTCCAAAGGCAGCTCCGTACTGGATGCGGCTATCTCGGTCGTCCATCAACTCGCTATAGGTTTCGACAGTGGCCTGTTCAGAAACTTGTGTGGCAAGATCGCCCAGCATAGCCTTGACAGTATAGGTGTAGGCATGTTGAGGATCTAGTGATCGGTCGATAAAGTGGGTTTGATTGGTTACAAATTCTCTGGTCGCAGAGGTTTGACCATTTTCGTCTTTCACTTGTCTTTGGATGACATAGTGGGTAGCGCCTTCTACTTGGTTAAAGGTAAGTTCGGCAGTGACTCCATTTTGTCGAACGGCTGTCAGACTGGTTACACGACCAGGGAAATGTTCAAAGGTAATGACGTCACCTTTTTGTGTTGCTAGTTGGATACAATTGTTTTTGAGAATCGTTGCCTTGACTGGTTTGCCATTGACCTTGATTTGGCTGGCTTCGATATTTGGATAGTCTACAATTAGGTCTCCACCGACATTTGAAAGGAAGGACAAGCTTTGCAGGTTTTTCTCTTTCCACTTCATGCTGACTTCAAAGTTTCCTCGAGCAACCAAGCCAGAAACTTGACCGTCTTTCCAGGCATCTGGAAGGGCTGGCAATGGTGCAATATAGCCAGTGTGTGATTGGAGGAGCATTTCTGCCATCCCACTGGTTGCTCCGAAGTTGCCATCGATTTGGAAAGGCGCGTGGGTATCCCAAAGGTTTTCTAGAGTTGAGTACTTGAGCTGTTCAGCGAGCAAGCGATGGGCGCGGTTACCGTCCAGCAGACGAGCCCAGAGATTGATTTTATTGGCCTTAGACCAACCAGTACCACCATCTCCACGGTGGTTGAGGGTAGCACGCGCAGCTTCTAGGTATTCAGCTTGATCTTTGCTAAAGAGCGTACCAGGGAAGAGCCCAACTAGATGGGAAACGTGGCGGTGGTGATTTTCAATGCCTTCATTTGTGAATTGCGGGCTGTCTTCTTCGTACCATTCCTTGATACGGCCTTCATTATTGATATGAAGTGGTTTTAGTTTGTCAAATTTAGCCTTAACCTCTGTAACTAAGTCTTGGTCGACATTCAGATGGTTGGCGACTTCCATGTAGTCGTGGAATAATTGCCAGACTAGCGATTGGTCAAAGGTGTTTCCGATGGTGATGGTCCCGTGTTCTGGTGAGTAGGATGGAGAAGACACCCAACGGTCACTGGCCTGGTCATAGTGCAAGAAGGAATTCCAGAACTTAGCTGTTTCCTTGAGCATAGGATAGATCTTTTCTTTGAGATAGGTCTCATCCTTGGTGAATTTATAATAGTCATAGACATTCTGCATCATCCAAGCGTTGGCAGCTGGAGACCAACCCCAATAGTAATTCCAACCTGGAGTCGTCCAGCCAAATGGTGTTGCTTGGGTGTGGACCAGCCAACCATTTTCTTGTCCGTCTTTGGATTCGATACCTGCGTATTCCTTGGCGGCGATACGACCATAGTAACGCATGTCGTCAATGTAATTGATCATTGGCTTGGCTGTTTCAGCAAGGTTGCTCATGTAGGCTGGCCAATAGTTCATTTGCAAATTGACATTTAGGTGGTAGTCAGCGTTCCAAGGTGGATTGTCTACAGCATTCCAGACTCCTTGGAGGTTGGCAGGAAGGGCATCTGTCCGATCACGAGACGAACTGATGAGTAGATATCGGCCATATTGGAAGAAGAGTTCTTCCAATTTTTGCCCTTTTTCTGGGTTATAGCCTTGAAGGGCCTCTTTCGTCGTTTGAGCAGTCTTGCTTCCACCTAGGTTTAGTTTAACGCGGTTAAAGAGACTTTGATAGTCCTTGATATGGGCCTTTTTCAGTGTCTCGTAGTCTTTGGCCTTAGCTGCTTCGACAATCCCTTTAACTGTTTTTTCGAGGTCAATGTCTTTTCGATAGTTGGTTTTAGGATTTTGAGCAAAGTTTGTTTTGGCGCTGAGGTAGAGGGTTGCATAACTTGCGCCTGTAACGGTTAGTGTCTCATTCTGAACAGTAACTGTTCCATCCGTTTTAATTCCTAGATAGGATGCAAATTTGAGGCCGTTATCTTTAACAGTTCCCTTTAGAAGGATTCCGTTTGCATCTGTAGTGACATGACCATTCTTATAGTTGGAATATTCCCAAGAGTAGTTGCCATTAGCAAGCAAGTCTTCTGTCAAACTGTTCCAAAGGGTAAAGTCAAGTGTCTTGTTTCCTTTTTTGGTCAAGTGGGTCACGGTGACATCGTCAGGATAGCTGGAGAAAGTTTCGCGTTTGAAGGTCGTCCCATCTTGGGTGTAAGAAGTGGTCGTAGTGGCTTCTGTGATATCCAAACCACGATGATAATCAGTTACAGTATCTAGTCCTTTCTTCTGGTTATTAAAGACCATAAAGATATCTCCAAAGGCTAGGTAACGTCCATACTGGGCGTTGTTTGGTCCAACTAGATTTTGTTCAGCGAGCTGTTTAGCTTTTTGGCGGTCACCAGCTTCGAGGGCTTTACGTATCTCAGCCAAGACCTTGTAGCGATCCTTGTAGTTTCCTCCGTTATAGTCGGTGCTATCGGGTTGTGGTCCTCCTGACCAGAGGGTCTTTTCGTTGTACTGGATTCTCTCCTCACCGATGAGACCGAAAACCTTGGCTCCCATCTCTCCATTTCCGACAGGAAGGGCTTGTTTTTCCCATCCATCATAGGAGGGAGCTGTTGGCTGATCGTAGTGGAGTTGATAGTTTTCTTGCTTTGTCACCGGCTGATCTGTTTTTTCAGGTTCCTTATTTTCTTTAGCTTCTACAATGGCTTCTTCACTAGTTTGACTATTCGTCGTCTGAGTCTTCTCAGCTGGCTTGCTTTCGGAAGCTACGGGATTCTCGGCTAGAGACGGATTTGTAGTTTCAGTAGCTTCAGCTGCTTTGGGTTCGCTATCAGGCTTAGTGATAGCTTCAACAGAGGTTGGTTCAGTTTGCTTGACCTCAACACTGTCTGCGGCTACAGTGTGGTTGACTAGAAAAACAGCCCCTAGTAAAACAGAAGCAGTCCCAACCGTCAGCTTGCGGATGCTATAGCGACAGGATTTCTCCCAAAAGTGTTTTTTCATAAAACCCTCCTTTGTATATTCGAAACCGCTTATATTTTATAAAGTGGTTTCGTTTAATTTGTTTCTATTTATCTCCTCACCTCCCATTCTAAGGGTCGTTTAGCATTTGTCAAGAGCTTTTTAGCAAGATACATATTTGCTGCTGTTTTTTCTAAAAATAGTAGAATAAGTAGCAAGCAGCTCCTCTTTTCCAACTATTAACTCCTTTATTTACTACTAAAAAACAGTTGAGAGTATCCCCAACTGTAGGTGTTTATTTCGGATGTCTTTTGGCAAAGTCAACAAAGTGAAATTTTTCTAATTTATGGCGACTTTCGGTGAATTGAAACTGGCGCCCGTCTTGGAGATAGACTTTTGACTTGATTGATACGACATAAGGGTCTTTGCCAATGTCCATGAGAATCTTGTCTCGGTCACCTGTGTGGTCAATAGTAATTTCTTTCTGAGCATAATCAATATGGAGTTTGAGGTCGTCCTCTATATACGAGTAGATAGACTGCTCAGCAATTTGCCGAGTGAGATTTGGGATTAGTTCCATATCCAGATAGTCCGTATCCAGAACCGATACCAGATCATCCACCACACGCTGGCGGACCACCTTCCACACCATGCGAAACTCTGGGAAGCCGGTTATCAGTGAGGATTTTTTATCGATAATGATCTTGTCCAGACTGACCACATTGGTTTTAGAGCGCAGCCCCAGTTCCTGAACCAGTTCTTGGTAGCTAGTTAGGTTAGAGACAGGGAAATTGACCGTTTCTTCTTTGACGACTTGAGAACCTTGCCCCCTTATCTTTTTGATTAATCCTTCTTCTTGGAGGAGGAACAGAGCTTTTCGGACGGTGTCACGACTCACCTGATACTGATTCATGAGTTCGTGGTCACTGGGGAGGAAATCTCCGACAGCATATGTTTCGTTTTGAATGTTTTTTTGGATTTGCTTAAATAATTGTTGGTATTTCTTCATATTGCTTCCTTAAATGGGTTTTTAGTCTAGTTCAATGGGCACCTGTATCTATTTTACCATACAAGTGCTAGAAAATATCCAAAAATATCCTCTTTTTATCACAAACAAGTTGCATACAGGTTTGGTATCGTTTACAATAGTCTTATCAAATAAAACTTGCTTTGACAAGTATAAGGAGAATAAAATGGGAAAATTTGAACAAGAAGCCAAAGATCTGCTTCAAGCGATCGGAGGCAAGGAGAATGTCACTGCTGTCACCCACTGTGCGACACGGATGCGCTTTGTTCTCGGAGACGAAAAGAAGGCCAATGTCAAGGCTATCGAGTCGATTCCAGCCGTCAAAGGGACCTTTACAAATGCAGGTCAATTTCAGGTGATTATTGGGAATGACGTGCCGATTTTTTATAATGATTTTACAGCTGTTTCAGGTATTGAGGGTGTCTCCAAAGAAGCAGCCAAGTCCGCAGCTAAGAGCAATCAAAACCTGGTCCAACGTGTCATGACCACTCTAGCAGAAATCTTTACGCCGATTATTCCAGCCTTGATTGTCGGAGGATTGATCCTCGGTTTCCGCAATGTATTAGAAGGTGTGCATTGGTCAATGTTGGATGGTAAGACCATCACAGAATCCTCTCAGTTTTGGGCAGGAGTTAATCACTTCCTCTGGTTGCCTGGTGAAGCGATCTTCCAGTTCTTACCAGTAGGGATTACCTGGTCTGTTTCTCGTAAGATGGGAACCAGTCAAATCTTGGGGATTGTTCTCGGGATCTGTTTGGTTTCACCTCAGTTGCTCAATGCCTATGCAGTAGCTTCAACACCTGCATCAGAAATTGCAGCAAACTGGGTTTGGAATTTTGGCTACTTTACTGTTAATCGTATCGGTTACCAAGCCCAAGTTATCCCAGCTTTACTGGCAGGTTTGAGTCTGTCTTATCTTGAAATTTTCTGGCGCAAGCATATCCCAGAAGTCATTTCGATGATTTTTGTACCTTTCTTGTCATTGATTCCAGCTTTGATTTTGGCTCACACTGTCTTGGGACCAATCGGTTGGACAATTGGGCAAGGACTTTCAGCAGTTGTCTTGGCAGGTTTGACTGGTCCAGTTAAGTGGCTCTTCGGTGCTATTTTTGGTGCCCTCTACGCTCCATTTGTCATCACTGGTTTGCACCATATGACCAATGCCATCGATACACAATTAATTGCAGATGCTGGTGGAACTGCCCTCTGGCCAATGATTGCTCTTTCAAATATTGCCCAAGGTTCTGCCGTATTTGCCTATTATTTCATGCACCGCCATGATGAGCGTGAGGCGCAGATTTCACTTCCTGCAACCATTTCAGCCTATCTCGGTGTTACAGAACCAGCCCTCTTTGGGGTCAATGTCAAATACATCTATCCATTTGTAGCTGGGATGATTGGTTCAGCCCTTGCAGGCATGTTGTCCGTTACTTTCAATGTAACTGCGGCCTCTATTGGTATCGGTGGTTTGCCAGGTATCCTCTCTATTCAACCTCAATACATGCTGCCGTTTGCAGGAACCATGCTAGTTGCTATTGTTGTACCAATGATCTTGACTTTCTTCTTCCGCAAGGTCGGTCTCTTTACAAAGACAGAGGATGATACAGCCTTGCAAGCAGAATTCGTTGCCCAAGAAGAGGCAGAATTTGTGAATCATGAACCAGTAACCCTTGCTCCAGTAGAGATTGTCAGCCCCCTTACTGGTCAAGTGAAAGAATTGAGTCAAGCGACGGATCCTGTTTTTGCATCAGGTGTCATGGGACAAGGCCTAGTCATTGAACCAAGCCAAGGTGAGTTAACTTCTCCAGTCAATGGGACAGTGACGGTTCTTTTTCCTACCAAGCATGCCATCGGTATTGTCTCTGATGAAGGGGTAGAATTGCTCATCCACATCGGTATGGATACAGTAGGGCTTGATGGCAAAGGTTTTGAAAGTCTTGTAGCCCAAGGAGACCACGTCACAGTTGGTCAGAAATTGATTCGTTTTGATATGGATGTCATTAAGGATGCAGGTCTCGTAACAGAAACTCCAGTTATCATTACTAACCAAGATGCTTATACAGCGACTATCACTGGAACTTATCCAACAACTATCCAAGCTGGGGAAGCTCTCATGGCCGCTACACGAATCTAATCGAAATAGTACAAACAGGGAAGGAACACAGGTTCCTCCCTTTTATCAGAAAAGGAGAAACAGATGGCACTTGATAAAAGAAAAGTAGTCTATCAAATCTATCCAAAATCATATAAAGACACCACTGGAAATGGCATAGGGGATTTCCGTGGGATTATCGAAAAAATTCCCTATCTAGCCAAACTGGGCGTGGATATGGTCTGGCTCAATCCATTCTATCCAAGCCCCCAACGGGATAATGGTTACGATATTTCAGATTATGTGGCAGTGGATCCTCTTTTTGGTGATATGGCTGATTTTGAGGAGATGGTGCGTGTCGGTAAGGAGCACAAGATTGACTTTATGCTGGACATGGTGCTCAATCATTGTTCGACAGAACACGAATGGTTTCAGAAAGCCCTAGCTGGCGACCAGTACTACCAAGACTTTTTTTTCATCCAAGACCTACCAACAGACTGGATTTCTAAGTTTGGCGGCTCTGCTTGGGCGCCTTTCGGGAATACAGGGAAATATTACCTCCACCTCTTTGATGAGACCCAGGCTGACCTTAACTGGCGAAATCCCAATGTCCGCAAGGAGCTTTTTAAGGTTGTTAATTTCTGGCGAGACAAGGGAGTCAAAGGTTTCCGATTTGATGTGATCAATTTGATTGGCAAGGATGAGGTCTTAGTGGACTGTCCTAAAAATGAAGGAAAGCCAGCTTACACAGACAAGCCCATCGTTCATGACTATTTGCGCATGATGAACCAAGCCACTTTTGGATCAGACGATAGCTTTATGACAGTTGGGGAAATGTCCTCAACCACCATGGAAAACTGTGTCCTCTATTCTTCGCCTGACCGTCAGGAATTATCCATGACCTTTAATTTCCATCATCTCAAGGTGGACTACAAGGATGGACAAAAGTGGACTTTAGCTCCCTTTGATTTCGAAGAGTTGAAAAGTCTTTACCATAGCTGGGGCAAGGAAATGAGTGACAAAAACGGCTGGAGCGCTCTCTTTTGGAACAATCACGACCAACCACGAGCCTTGAATCGTTTTGTGGATATCCAAAACTTCCGTAATGAAGGGGCGACCATGCTGGCTGCCAGCATTCACCTGTCACGTGGGACACCTTATATCTACATGGGTGAGGAAATCGGAATGGTTGACCCAGACTATGATTCCATGGCTGACTATGTGGATGTCGAGTCCATCAATGCCTATCAGATGCTCTTAAAAGAAGGGAAAAGTGAACAAGAAGCTTTCCAGATTATTCAGGCAAAGTCGCGTGATAACTCACGAACTCCTATGCAGTGGGATGCCTCAGAAAATGCTGGTTTCACAAGAGGAACTCCTTGGTTGAAGGCAGGAAAATCCTACCCTCAGATCAACGTAGAAAATGAAATCAAAGGCCCAATTTTCGCCTTCTACCAAAACTTGATTCGACTTCGTAAGGAAATGCCGATTATTTCAGAAGGAAGTTACAAACCAGCCTTTGAAGACAGCAAGCAAGTCTATGCTTTTGAACGTCAGTATGAGGATGAAAAGTTACTGGTCCTCAATAACTTTTATGCCACAGAAATAGAAATTGAGCTACCAGCAGCCTACCAAAATGGACAGATTCTGATTTCAAACTATAAAGATGTAGAATTATCAGAAAAAATTCTTCTGAAACCGTATCAAACACTGGCTATTTATGTAAAATAATACTCTTCGAAAATCTCTTCAAACCGTGTCAGCTCTATCTGCAACCTCAAAACAGTGTTTTGAGCAACCTGCGGCTAGCTTCCTAGTTTGCTCTTTGATTTTCATTGAGTATAAACGCAGCAAGGAGCCCTCTTTCGCAGAAAAGCAGGGCTCTTTTGCTGTCTATTCCATCCTTGAAAGCGTAAAACAAACTAGTCAGGAAAGTCACTTTATGGTATAATATAGAAGACTCAAAAAGAAACAGGAGAAAAAGAATGGACTTACTTTTAGCAATTGTCTTGATTGTGCTAGCTTTTCTAGGAGGAGCTCTTGGAGGGATGTACTTGGTTCGTAAGCAAATCGAAAAAGAATTTGCGGGCAACCCACGTTTGAACGCTGAGGCAGTTCGTGCTCTCTTGAGCGCAAATGGTCAAAAGCCAAGCGAAGCCAAGGTACAACAAGTTTACCACCAAATTATCCGCCAACAAAAAGCAGCTCTTGCTAACAATAAAAAGAAAAAATAAATAGGAAAAGTCTGGGATGAAAGTTCCAGACTTCTCACTATGTTCAATAGTTCTCAAGGATAAGACTTTTTCCTTGCATTCTATTGATATTTGATTATGATTAAGAGAGAGGCAGTTGCCATTCTATTAAGCTGTTTATCTGTTCATTTAGGACGAGTAATTATGATGAACTATCAATCAGAAAAAAGACTAGAAAGAAGACTGTATGGATAATCGACCAATTGGTTTTTTGGATTCGGGTGTCGGGGGCTTGACCGTTGTTCGTGAGCTCATGCGCCAGCTTCCCCATGAAGAAATCGTCTATATTGGAGATTCAGCACGGGCGCCCTATGGTCCCCGTCCTGCTGAGCAAATTCGTGAATATACTTGGCAGTTGGTCAACTTTCTCTTGACCAAAGATGTCAAGATGATTGTCATTTCTTGTAACACTGCGACTGCAGTCGTCTGGGAAGAAATCAAGGCCCAATTAGACATTCCTGTCCTAGGTGTGATTTTGCCAGGAGCTTCGGCAGCTATCAAGTCCAGTCAAGGTGGGAAAATCGGAGTGATTGGAACCCCCATGACGGTACAATCAGACATCTACCGTCAGAAAATCCATGATTTGGATCCAGACTTACAGGTGGAAAGTTTGGCCTGTCCCAAGTTTGCCCCTTTGGTAGAGTCTGGTGCCTTGTCAACCAGTGTCACTAAGAAAGTGGTTTATGAAACTCTGCGTCCCTTGGTCGGCAAGGTGGATAGCTTGATTCTGGGTTGTACTCATTATCCGCTCCTTCGCCCCATCATCCAGAATGTCATGGGACCAAAGGTTCAGCTGATCGATAGTGGGGCAGAGTGTGTACGGGATATCTCAGTCTTACTCAATTATTTTGAAATCAATCGTGGTCGAGATGCTGGACCTCTTCAACATCGTTTTTACACAACAGCCAATAGCCAAAGTTTTGCCCAAATTGGGGAAGAATGGCTGGAAAAAGAGATTCATGTGGAGCATGTAACTTTATGACAAACAAAATTTATGAATACAAGGATGACCAGGACTGGTATGTCGGTGTCTGGGATGTCTATGGAGGCATCTACAGTCTCATCAAAGATCCTCTTGAGCTTGATTTTATGGATTTAGCGCGGATTTTTCGTGATGAGGAAAATGGCTTTCCAATTACGATAACGGTGATGCGCTGGTCTTCCAACTACCGTCTGCTCTCCTTTATCGTTGAGATTTTAAATGCGGAAGCAGGACGTAACTCGGAAGTCATCCAACGTCAGGGAGCCTTACTTTTAATTGAAAATGGACAGCTTTTGCATGTCGAACTACCTAAAGAAGGGGTCGATGTTCAAGACTTCTTTGAAACTAATAAGGTTAGAGAAACCTTGTTGATTGCGACTCGTAACGAGGGCAAGACCAAGGAGTTCCGAGCTATCTTTGACAAGTTAGGCTACGATGTGGAAAATCTCAATGACTATCCAGATCTTCCTGAAGTAGCTGAAACAGGTATGACATTTGAAGAAAATGCCCGCCTGAAGGCAGAAACCATTTCTCAATTAACAGGCAAGATGGTGCTAGCAGATGACTCAGGTCTCAAAGTCGATGTCCTCGGTGGCTTGCCAGGTGTTTGGTCAGCCCGTTTTGCAGGAGTGGGAGCGACAGACCGAGAAAACAATGCCAAACTCTTGCACGAATTGGCCATGGTCTTTGAACTCAAGGACCGTTCGGCACAATTCCACACAACCCTGGTTGTAGCTAGTCCAAACAAGGAAAGTTTGGTCGTCGAAGCTGACTGGCCAGGTTACATTAACTTTGAACCTAAGGGTGAAAATGGCTTTGGCTACGATCCGCTCTTCCTGGTAGGAGAGACAGGTAAATCCTCAGCAGAGCTAACCCTTGAAGAAAAAAATAGCCAATCTCACCGCGCCCTAGCCGTTAAGAAACTTTTGGAGGTATTTCCATCATGGCAAAGCAAACCATCATTGTAATGAGTGATTCCCATGGCGATAGCTTGATTGTGGAAGAAATTCGTGACCGCTATCTGGGAAAAGTTGATGCCATTTTTCATGATGGTGACTCAGAACTCCGTCCAGATTCTCCCCTCTGGGAAGGCATCCATGTCGTCAAAGGAAATATGGACTTTTATGCTGGCTACCCAGAACGTCTGGTAACTCAACTTGGTCCCACCAAGATCATACAGACGCATGGACACTTGTTTGATATCAATTTCAACTTTCAAAAGTTGGACTACTGGGCTCAGGAAGAAGAAGCCGATATCTGTCTCTATGGTCACTTGCATGTGCCAAATGCTTGGATGGAAGGAAAGACTCTTTTTCTAAATCCAGGCTCCATCAGCCAACCACGAGGAACTATTAGAGAATGCCTCTATGCCCGTGTGGAGATTGATGACAGCTATTTCAAAGTAGACTTTTTGACACGTGATCATGAGGTTTATCCAGGCTTGTCTAAGGAGTTTGATCGATGATTGCCAAGGAATTTGAAGCATTTTTACTGGAGCAGGAAGAGACTTTTCTTACCCCTGCTGAGAACCTAGCAGCCTTGATTGATACCCATAATGCTGACCATGCGATTTTAGTGTTGAGCCAAATCACCTATACCCGTATCCCTGTTGTGACCTTTGACAAACGCTTTGTCGGAACCATTGGTCTGAGAGATATTTTGGCTTATCAAATGGAGCAGGGTTTGACGGATGAGCAGATGGCAACAACAGATATCGTCAATATGACCAAGACAGATGTGGCAGTCGTCGCTCCAGACTATAACATCACAGAGGTCCTCCATAAACTGGTAGATGAACCTTTCTTGCCAGTGGTAGATGATGAAGGAATTTTCCAAGGAATTATCACGCGCAAGTCTATCCTCAAGGCTGTCAATGCCCTCTTGCATGACTTTAGTAAGGAATATGAGATTCGATGCAAATGAGAGATAGGATTTCAGACTTTTTAGAGGGAAAGCAGGGTTTGTCTGCCAATTCCAAGCAGTCCTATAAGTATGATCTGGAGCAATTTTTAGACATTGTGGGTGAGCGGATCTCTGAGACCAGTCTCAAGATTTACCAAGCCCAGCTAGCCAATCTAAAAATTAGCGCCCAGAAGCGAAAGATTTCGGCCTGTAACCAATTTCTCTACTTTCTCTATCAAAAAGGTGAAGTGGACAGTTTTTACCGTCTGGAATTAGCCAAACAAGCTGAAAAGAAGACTGAAAAGCCAGAGATTCTAGACCTAGACTCTTTTTGGCAGGAAAGTAATTATCCAGAAGGACGCTTGCTGGCGCTCCTTATCTTGGAGCTAGGGCTCTTGCCTAGTGAGATTTTAGCCCTCAAGGTTGCAGATATCAGTCTGGATTTTCAGGTGTTGCGAATTAACAAGGCTTCCCAACAGAGGATTGTAGCCATTCCTAGGACCTTGCTTTCAGAATTGGAACCCTTGATGGGGCAAACCTATCTCTTTGAAAGGGGAGGAAAAGCCTATTCTCGTCAGTGGGCCTTTCGTCAGCTGGAGTCCTTTGTCAAGGAGAAAGGTTTCCCCACCTTATCAGCCCAAGCCTTGCGGGAACAGTTCATTCTAAGACAAATAGAAAACAAGGTTGATTTGTACGAAATTGCAAAAAAACTAGGATTAAAAACAGTTCTGACCTTAGAAAAATATAGATAATGGATATTAAATTAAAAGATTTTGAAGGGCCCCTGGACTTACTATTGCACCTGGTTTCTAAGTACCAGATGGATATTTACGATGTGCCCATTACGGAAGTTATCGAACAGTACCTAGCCTATGTCTCAACTCTGCAGGCCATGCGTCTGGAAGTAACGGGCGAGTATATGGTTATGGCCAGTCAGCTGATGCTGATAAAGAGTCGCAAGCTCTTGCCAAAGGTAGCAGAAGTGACAGACTTAGAGGATGACCTGGAGCAGGACCTTCTCTCCCAAATCGAAGAATACCGCAAGTTCAAGCTCTTGGGTGAGCGCTTGGAGGCTAAGCACCAAGATCGGGCCCAGTACTATTCCAAAGCGCCGACAGAGTTGATTTACGAAGATGCGGAGCTTGTACATGACAGGACGACCATTGACCTCTTTTTGGCTTTTTCAAATATTCTAGCCAAGAAAAAAGAGGAATTCGCTCAGAACCACACGACCATCCTGCGGGATGAGTATAAGATTGAGGACATGATGGGCATTGTAAAAGAGTCCTTGACTGGACGAGACCAGTTGCGCTTGCAGGATTTGTTCAAGGAAGCCCAGAATGTCCAAGAGGTCATTACCCTCTTTTTAGCAACCCTAGAGTTAATCAAAACCCAAGAACTGATCCTTGTTCAAGAGGAGAGTTTCGGAGATATCTATCTCATGGAAAAGAAGGAAGAAAGTCAAGAGGCACAAAGCTAGACTTGATAGAGAGGAAAGATGAGTACTTTAGCAGAAATAGAAGCGCTCTTGTTTGTAGCAGGTGAAGATGGGATTCGGGTCCGTCAGTTGGCTGAACTCCTCTCGCTTCCCCCGACAGGCATTCAGCAGAGTTTAGAAAAATTAGCCCAAAAGTATGAAAAAGACCAAGAGTCGAGTTTGTCCCTGATTGAGACAGGTGGAGCTTACAGATTGGTGACCAAACCTCAATTTGCAGAGATTTTGAAGGAATACTCCAAAGCTCCCATCAACCAGAGTTTATCTCGGGCTGCCCTTGAGACCTTGTCCATCATTGCCTACAAGCAGCCCATTACGCGGATAGAAATTGATGCTATCCGTGGAGTCAACTCGAGTGGGGCCTTGGCAAAGTTGCAGGCATTTGATTTGATACGAGAAGACGGAAAAAAAGAAGTGTTGGGTCGCCCCAACCTCTATGTGACTACGGATTATTTCCTAGATTACATGGGAATTAACCATTTGGAAGAACTGCCAGTGATTGATGAGCTTGAGATTCAGGCTCAAGAAAGCCAATTATTTGGTGAAAGGATAGAAGAAGATGAGAATCAATAAATATATTGCCCACGCAGGTGTGGCCAGTAGGAGAAAAGCAGAAGAGTTGATCAAGCAAGGCTTAGTGACGGTTAATGGCCAAGTGGTACGTGAACTCGCAACGACCATCAAGGCTGGTGACAAAGTCGAAGTTGAAGGTCAGCCGATCTACAATGAAGAAAAGGTCTACTATCTGCTTAACAAACCACGTGGAGTGATTTCCAGTGTGACAGATGACAAGGGCCGCAAGACTGTTGTCGACCTCTTGCCCAATGTCAAAGAGCGCATCTACCCTGTAGGTCGTTTGGACTGGGATACATCAGGGGTCTTGATTTTGACCAATGATGGGGACTTTACAGATGAGATGATTCACCCCCGTAATGAGATTGACAAGGTCTATGTCGCGCGTGTTAAAGGTGTGGCCAATAAGGACAATCTCCGCCCCTTGACCCGTGGGCTTGAGATTGATGGCAAGAAAACCAAGCCAGCTGTCTATGAGATTCTCAAAGTGGATCCAGTTAAAAATCGCTCTGTGGTACAGTTGACCATCCATGAGGGACGCAATCACCAGGTTAAAAAGATGTTTGAAGCCGTCGGTCTTCAAGTGGATAAGTTGTCACGGACACGTTTTGGACACTTAGACTTGACAGGTCTTCGTCCAGGAGAATCCCGTCGCCTTAATAAAAAAGAAATCAGCCAACTACACACTATGGCTGTAACCAAGAAATAATGAAACGAATCTTAATAGCGCCAGTACGCTTTTACCAACGTTTTATCTCACCGGCCTTTCCACCTTCTTGTCGCTTTGAGCCGACTTGTTCCAACTACATGATTCAGGCTATTGAAAAACATGGCTTCAAGGGTGTTCTGATGGGCTTGGCTCGGATTTTGCGTTGTCATCCTTGGTCGAAAATAGGAAAAGATCCTGTCCCAGACCACTTTTCCCTCAAACGGAATCAAGAAGAGTAAGTCAGTATAATCATCACCTTTTCTGTTAAAACATCTCAATATATATATAAATTTAATTTTTTACTTATATTGATTTTTAAAGTGAAATAATGTAAAATATTTAAGGATAAGCTAAATTTTTTGGACATAAAAAGGGAGGAACTCCACACTATGATGAAGAGAGTGTACAAAAAAGCTGTATTGTTTTTTATTACAATCATCAGTCTTTTATGTATAATATTTCCATTAGAGAGCTCGTCTGCTCTAACAAGGAGTAGGAATGATATCGATTTATCTAATATCAATTTATATCAGTTCGCTTTGAGACAGGAAAATATGGAAATTTTGAGTCAAAATGGCTCAGTAGTAAAGGATGTTGTGCCAGCTAATGGTCACTGGAAGAATAGTACAGTATTTTCATTAAAGGTAGATAAAACAAAGGAAAATCAGGATTTTTCAGAACCACTTGCTCTGAAGTTTACTAATGCAGGTACAGTTTATGATAAGGTTGTGGATGTATATATCACCGTTAATAGTGTGACAACACATCTTGCGTCTAAAAATGATGATTATAATAACAGCGCAAAAACAGTTGTCCCTTTTTTAACAGTGGACGAAAATTGGGGGACGAAATCAATCCAAATAATGGATTATATCTATCCTTCTCATCCTACCGTCACTCATGATATGTATCAAACTTATTGGTTCGATGCTAATGTAACAGCTGAGTTGAGATATCAGGATGGCACGCCTTGTGATTTAAAGATGGTTATGAACCCTTCTGATATTGATGTTATTAGTAGGGGTCTAAAAGAGTCATTCTCGTTATATAATATTGACAATACGATTGATAAGATAGTGGAGAATAACGCCAACAATCTTAACGAGTCTACTAGTGGGAATAAAACAACATGGTTACCTACAAACCCTGCTGGAACAAGTGGGGATTGGAATGAGCATAATATAACGGGTCTTGCAGTTCGATCAGTAGATAATAAAATGTCCTTTTCTTATGGAACAACGGCTGTGTGTGGTGGACTCTTTGGGTTCTACACTGAGGTGCCCTCTACACCGCCTACAAAAGAAGTAGATAAAAACGCTATTACACCAGTAGTTGGTCAGGAGTTGACGTATACAACTAAATACAAGATGCCGATTCCAGGTAAGGATGTTATCGATGACCTAACTTCCATGAAGATGATTGATACTTTTGATGAACGATTAGACTATAAGAGTCTGACTGTTCAGCTTGAAGGACAGACCTTAACGGAAGGAACGGATTATACTGTAACGGTTGAGAAACAAAAGGTGACAGTTACTATTGATCAAAAACATCTAAAACGAGGCAATGGTGGCCAGAATTATACGATTACCTATAAGACGGTAACAAATGATAAAATTCTCCAAAACGGTACAGAAATTGAGAACCGTGTTACTCAAGAGATAGACAATGTTCCGTCTCACTCAAACACTGTTACGACAAAGGTTTTATATAAGAAAACGCATGAATTTATCAGTGGTACACCAGATAAAACTTTACCACAAGCCGTTCTAGATTTATTACCAGCAGATCAATTAAATATTCCAAATGGAACAACCGTGACACCGGATCAACCCAAAAATGGTATTACAAAAGTCAGCGTTCCTGAAGGTAATTGGGTCTTTAAGGGATATGATAAAAATTCTGAGGTTATCAATAACAAAGACGCTCATTTTATTGGGAAATGGGTTATTGAAGAATATACCAAACCTGTTAAAGATGTTCAAAATGATTCAGGTACAACGATTAATGGTAAAGCCGTCCAACCGGGAGATGTTTTAACCTATACTATAAAATATACCAATACAACTGATAGTGATCGTGATGTTACTATAACAGATACTATTCCAAAGCTAACAACCTATGTAGATAATTCTGCAGATAATAGTGGTGCATATGCTGATGGTAAACTTACTTGGGTAAAAAGAGTTTTGAAGGATGAGACCTTCGTAGTTACATTTAAAGTAAGAGTAAACGAGAACGTTGATGGTGAGGAAATTATCAACACTGGGCATGTGAGTGATGGATTAATGGATGTGGATACCAATCCAACTAATAATCCAACGCCTAAAAAACCTAAAAAAGATGTTGTAAATGATTCAAATATTAGTATTGATGGTGAAAAAGTTCAGTGGGGGCAGGTTCTAACTTACACAGTAACTTACCAGAACACAACTGGAGAGTCACGTGATGTTACTATAACAGATACTATTCCTAAGTACACCACTTATATTGAAGACTCGGTAGACAATGAGGGAACATTCACTAATGGTAAGATTACTTGGACAAAGAATGTTGCTAACGGCGAAATCTTCAAGGTGTCCTTTAAAGTGAAAGTTAATGATGATGCTAATGATAAATTGATTGAGAACACAGCCCAAGTAGCATCTGGAGACAATGAAGTTAAAACCAATACAACGAAAAATTCAACGCCAACTAGAACCAGTGTCAAAGTGACAAAAGTGTGGGATGATTACAATGATAAATATAAAAAACGTCCACAATCTATTGTCGTTAACCTATTAGCAGATGGTGAAGTTATTCAAACTGCGACGATTGTTGCTGATGCAAATGGAAATTGGATGCATGAATTTACTAATTTACCAGAATATACAAGTAATGACAAAAAGATAGATTATACTGTTAGTGAAGATGTAGTTAAGGGTTATGATACAACATACTCTGCTAACAATAATGGAAATATAACAATCACAAATACTGTTCAAAAGGAATATGGTTTGCCTGGAACAGGAGGTAAGGGAGTATTGTTATATATGATTGTTGGAGGAATAATGATCGTAGTTTCAGTTATTCTTTTAGTTTTACGTCGTAAGCAACACGTAAGAAAATATTAATTACGATCTGTTCTTTATAAAAAATAAAATAATTTATTTCAAGGAGAATAAACATGAAAAAAATAAAATGGGCATTAATAGGCTTTGTAGCTGTATTAATGATGATTGTTAGCAATAAGGTATTTGCTAGTGATACCTATACGGTGACCTTAAATGGAACAACAACAGGTCATACTTATGAAGTTTACCAAATCTTTAGTGGGGACTTATCGAATAGTACTCTTTCAAATATAAAATGGGGGAAGGGTGTCAGTGCAGCTGGACAAACAGCCCTTGGTGATGCCGTGGCTAAAGCTGAGAGTTTAGATGGGAAGGCTACAGATGCGACAGAAGCACAGCAATTTGCTAAAGATGTTGCATTATATCTGCAGACCCCTTCTGCAACAGTAGTAAGTACAGAGACAACAACAATCATTTCAGGTTTATCTGCAGGATACTACTTGATCAAAGATAAAGAAGGAACGCAAAATGGTACTAATGATGCGTATACTCGCTTTATTCTAGAGGTGGTTAAGAATACACAAGCAAAATTGAAATCAGATGTTCCCAAAATTGAAAAGAAAGTTCAATCAGGAGATGATTATCGTGATGCAGCTAGTTATGCAATTGGAGAGTCAATACCTTATCAATTGACAGCTACATTGCCAAGCAATTATGAATCCTATAAAGAATACTATCTTTCATTTAATGATTCATTGTCTTCTGGTTTAACTTATAATAATGATGCGAAAGTCTATGTTGTGAATGGTTCTACTGAGCAGGAAATAACAAACAAATTTACAATTGCTGCGGATGGCTCAAGTTATGTAGTGAATGACTTGAAAACTGTGTCAGAAGATGATCGCGGTCAAACAGTAAATATTACAAAAGATTCAAAGATTGTTGTGCGCTATACAGCGAAACTTAATGAAAGTGCAGTAATTGGATCAACAGGAAATTCAAATACAGCTAGCTTAACCTATTCAAACAATCCAAATAGTACAGGTGGTGGAAGTAAGGGAGTGACACCAAAGGATAAAGTTGTTGTCTTTACTTATCAAGTCATTGTAAATAAAGTGGATCAAGATTCAAGAACTCCTCTTAAAGGAGCAGGTTTCACACTTTATAAAAAAGATTCTACTGGAGTCTACAATAAAGTAGAAGAGATAACAGCCGGCGAAACTACGACTTTTACATTTAAAGGTCTTAATGTTGGCGATTATAAACTTTCTGAGACGATTACACCTGCTGGTTATAATACAATTGCAGACGTAGAGTTTACAATTTCTGCTGATGTAGATAAAGCGTCTGATAACCCAATTTTAAATACATTAGAGGCGACGTCAACGTCTACTAATAAACTGGTGTTTACTTCTAATATTGCCGATGGCTCATTAACTACTACAGTTGTCAATAAGAAAGGTTCAATTCTTCCTTCAACAGGTAGTGTTGGAACAACAATGCTGTATGTTATGGGTTCACTCTTAGTGATTGGAGCAGGAATTTTACTAGCTGTAAGAAAGAAAACAAATAATTAAGATTATAAAAAGGAGATAGTTTATAATATCTATCTCCTTCATTTGATTAAAAGGGGGTGAGGTGTCCGGTATGATTTCTTTTATTAAGAGGCAATTTGTTACTATTTTGTTGATTGTCCTTTTATTAAGTGGTTTATCGTTAATATTATATCCAACATTTAGTGATATTTGGAATTCTTATCACCAGTCGGAAGCCATCGCATCCTATAAGCGTGATGTAGAAATAATAAATCAACAAGAAAAAGATAAACAACTGTCTGAAGCGGAACTGTACAATAAGCAGTTACCTATCGGTGTCAATCCTCACCTCAATCTTACCAAGGATGAGGAGGAAAGGTACAACACAACATTGGATATTACTGGTACTGGAATCATGGCTTATGTGGAAATACCAAAATTAAACACCAAGCTCCCAATTTACCATGGTACTGATGAAGCTGTGTTGGAGATAGCAATTGGACACATTGCGGGGACATCCCTTCCTATTGGAGGGGTGGGAACACATTCTGTTATTTCGGGACATCGTGGTCTCCCTTCGGCAAAACTATTTACAAATTTAAATGAGCTGGAAAATGGAGATACGTTTATGATTCATATTTTAGATAAAACTCTAATTTATGAAGTGGATCAGAGTTTAACGGTACTTCCTGAAGATTTATCTGCTCTACAAATAGATCCTCAAAAAGATTATTGTACTCTGGTTACATGTACTCCTTATGGTGTTAATACTCATCGTTTATTGGTTAGAGGACATAGGGTATTTAAAGAGGGACTGAGTGAATCAAAAGATTCAGTAGCAGACTCTTCGTTTATACGTATTTCTCTAACTATAATGCTAATCATCTTTGCCTTTGCTTTAATATTTATCTATTATAGGAAAAAGAAATATCAGCAGACTTATAGACGATCAAAAAGAGGGAGACGCTAATTTTCAAAACTACAATTAGAGATAACTATACTGTTTTTATAAGGAATTTTCTTTTGGTTCCTAATAGGAGAAGACCCCGTCCCAGACCACTTTTCACTCAAACGGAATCAAGAAGAAAAATAACCCAACATCAGGCGATGTTGGGTTTTCTTGCTTATTTCAAAGCTTTTTGAGCGTCTTCAATCATGAGTTTGGTTGATTCAAGTCCGCCACCACTTAGATACCAGAGGTCTGGTGTTAGTTGGATAATTTTACCATTTTTCGCAGCAGGAGTTTCAGCGATGAGGGCATTTTCTAGGACGCCATCGTTGCTAGAGTTGTCCCCACCGATGGCAAGGGTACGGTTGACGACAAAGAGGATGTCAGGATTGATTTCTTTGACACTTTCAAAGCTGACTTCCTGTCCGTGGCGAGAGTCTTCAAATTGAGTATCAGTTGGTTTGAATTTTAAGGTTTGATACAAGAAAGAAAAACGAGATTGGGCACCAAAGGCAGCCATTTTTCCTTCATTGAGGAGGATAGCAAGGGCTTTTTTGTCAGAACTTTCGTTTTTAGTAGCGACTTCTTGAATGCTCTTGTCCAGGTTAGCCAATTCTTCTTTGGCTTTCTGTGTACCTGTTTCGCCAAAGGCGCTTGCTAGGGATTCGATGTTGGCCTTGGTAGAAGTCCAGTAGTCGTCTTTACTTGCTTGGAAGAGCACGGTTGGAGCAATTTCTTTGAACTTATCTACGAATTTTTGGGTACGTGGTGAAGCGATAATTAGGTCTGGTTCAAGAGCAGCGATGGCTTCTAGGTCTGGCTCAACCATGGAACCCACATTGTTGACATTTCCTGCAAGATCTTTTAGGTAAGTCGGCACAGTTTTTGTAGGCATTCCGACGATATTCTTTTCAAAACCTAAAGCGCGAATAGTATCCGCAGCACCGAGGTCAAAAGTCACAATCTTTTCAGGAACCTTTGAAAGTTTGACCTCATCTAGTGAACTTTTAATGGTTATCTCTGTTGGAGAAGAGCTACTTGTCTCTGTCTGGCTAGTGCTTGAGTTTGTATTTGTACTACATGCACCAAGTAGGAGCAAGAAGCTAGCTGCTATGGCAGTGAGATAAAGTTTAAGGGATGTTTTCATAATTTCTCCTTTTTAAAATGTGATAACGATGTAGGGGTCTCTTAGACAGGCTTGTTAGCTAAGAGACAGAGGGTTCTCTGACATGAGTTCAGAATAGTTAGCTATAGATACAGATCTTTTTGCCATTGATATCCGCCAGCGTGATGGGAATCTCATAGAGTTGACTGAGCAGGTCAGCCTGCATGATTTGAGCAGTCGTTCCCTTGCAAAAGACTTGACCGTCCTTGAAGGCAACAATTTCATCCGCATACTGGCTAGCCATGTTGATATCGTGGAGGACGATGATAATGGTCTTCCCTAGTTCCTCCACCAGTCGCCGAAGGATCTGCATCATGCTGACGCTTTGCTTGATATCGAGATTATTAAGCGGTTCGTCCAGCAAGATAAAGTCTGTATCTTGGGCCAGTACCATAGCGATAAAGACACGTTGCAACTGTCCACCAGACAGACTATCGATGTAGCGGTCTTTTAAGTTTGTCAGTTCCAGATAGTTCAGGGTTTCTCGGATTTTTTCCCAGTCTTCTGCTCTCAGTCGACCACGGCTGTAGGGAAAACGTCCAAAGCTGACCAGTTCTTCTACAGTCAATTTGGCTTGATAATTGATCTTCTGCTTTAGGATAGTCAGTTCTTTGGCTAGTTCTTGCGAGTTCCAACTCTCGATTTCACGACCTTTGATACTGAGAATTCCCTGATCCTTCTTGATTAGTCTGCTCATAATGGAGAGGAGAGTTGATTTTCCAGCACCATTTGGACCAATGAAGGCTGTCAGTTTATGAGGACTGACTTCAAGCGAAATGTCTTGCAAAATATCCTGTTTTTGAATGGATTTGTCAATATTTTCCAGTTTCACCGACGCGCCCTCCTGTAAAGTAAGATAAAGAATAAGAAGCCACCCACACTCTCGATAATCATACTGATGCGAATTTCCAGCGCAAAGACTCGTTCGATGAGGGCTTGCCCCAAGGTCAAACTGATAAATCCAATCAGAATAGCCACGATAAAGAGCAACTTGTGCCGATAATCTTTGACAATCAGGTAAGTGAGATTGGCCAGCATAAAGCCGAAGAAGGCCATAGGTCCTACCAAAGCAGTTGCCGTTGAGGTCAAAAGCACGATGCCCCAGAGGAGTTCTCTCTGTTCTTTTTCAACATCGAGTCCCAGTATCTGAGCCGTTTCTCTTTGCAGGTGCAAGACATCCAGAATAACCGCTTTTCGAAAGAAAAAGATTGTCAAAGCGAGGATGATCAGAGAACCGATGGCTAGGATGGAAGTGTTGAGATGCTGAAAGGAGGCAAAGAGACTGTTCTGCAGTTTATCGTATTCATTTGGATCCATCAGGACTTGGAGGAATGTACTGATATTTCGAAAGAGACTTCCGAGGGCTAGGCAGATTAGCAGAATGAAGACCAGGTCTTGTTTCATCAGTGTCTTCAAGTAACCTTGTAAGGCAAGAAAGAAGAGGGATTGAAACAGAAGCAAGACTAGAAATTCTAAGATAGGAGTCTTTTCAAGCTGTAGAAATTTGCTTTCAAAAACCAGTAGCAGGGTTTGTAGCAAAACATAGAAGGATTCGATTCCCAAAATACTTGGCGTTAGGAAGCGATTTTCCGTCAGGGTTTGAAAACTAATGGTCGAAATTCCTGTCGCGATAGCTACCAAGAGATAAACGACAATCTTTTGAGAACGAAGTTTCCAAGCAAAGACAGATAGGTGACTAATAGGCCAAAAGTAGAGGAGACAAGCTCCGATGGCCAGAATAATGAGAAGGCAGAAGAGCTTGGTATGTTTGCTTTTAGACAGCATCCTTTTGTCCCCCTCTCCATAGCAGTAAAATAAAGACAAGGCTACCGATGATTCCTAGTAGGAGACTGACAGACAGCTCATAGGGCCGAATGAGAACTCGAGAGAGGATATCGCAGGCCAGAACCAGATTGGCTCCGACCAGTGCGACGATGAGTTTGGTTTGACTCAAATTATCTCCATAGCGCTTGCGGACAAGATTGGGAACGATGACCCCGAGAAAAGGCAAGGCACCTACAGTAATCATGGTGACACTAGTTGTTAGTGCCACTAGAAAGAGGGTCAGCTTTTCAAGTAGGGAGTAAGAAATACCCAAACTTTCGCTAGCTTCTTTTCCCAGATTCATGATGGTAAAGGTTTGGGATAATTTCCAAACGGCTATCAGGATAATGAGGCCTAAGAAGAGCCACTCATACTGATGGGTCTGAATCATGGAGAAGGAGCCCTGGGTCCAAGCAGTCATACTCTGAACCAGATTGAAACGATAGGCGATAACTTCTGTGATAGAACCGATAATCCCGCTATAGATAATTCCGATCAAGGGCAACATCCACCTTTCCTTTACAGAAAAAATAGTCATAAAGGCCAGGAAGAAGAGGGTAAATAAGATGGATGAGCCAAAAGCAAAGAGCATCTTTTGGGTCAGACTCGCAGATGGAAAGACAAAGAGGCTCAACACCATTCCCAGTTTGGCGGCTTCGGTCGTTCCGACTGTGCTTGGTGCAGCAAACTGATTTTGAGTGATGGTCTGCATGAGGAGCCCTGCCATGCTCATACTAGAGGCTGCAAGCAGAATACTGATGGTTCTTGGAAGACGCGACTCTTGAAAGAGAAGCCAAGTCTGTTGGTCAAAAGCAAAGAATTTTTCCCAAGAAAAATCACTGGTTCCAATGGTGATGGAGAGAAAGACTAGGAGTAGAAGTAAGCCTGTTAAAATATGAGAGAGTTTCATACCCCGTCCTTTCGTGTAGATTTGGTATCGAAAGATACCTGCGGATATAAATGTAACATGATTTCTTTAATCTGTCAATAAATTTTCTGACAATTTAATGTAAAAAGAAAGAAAAATTCCTGAAATTACATCTGGCCCTCTCTTTTATTGGAAAACTGAATAAAAACCAATCTACCTTCCCACTATCCTTCTCCTATAAAAAATGGTAAAATGGAGGACAGAAAGAAGGAACTGATATGACAACATTATTTTCAAAAATCAAAGAAGTAACAGAGCTTGCTGCGATCTCAGGTCATGAAGCACCTGTCCGGACTTATCTTCGTGAGAAGTTGACTCCGCATGTGGATGAGGTAGTGACAGATGGCTTGGGTGGTATTTTTGGTATCAAGCATTCAGAAGCTGCGGATGCGCCACGCGTCTTGGTCGCTTCTCACATGGACGAAGTTGGTTTTATGGTCAGTGAGATTAAACCAGATGGTACCTTCCGTGTCGTTGAAATTGGT
>OHAX01000229.1_pt1 | contig 41166 bp, 40 predicted proteins | sample 1577261 | NCBI WGS metagenome assembly OHAX01 (sample SAMEA3541483, study PRJEB24748) | human gut metagenome | biome: human gut; feature: human-associated habitat; material: faeces | place: China | collected 2012 | reverse complement strand
AATTTGCAATCAGTTCTTTTATCTGTTTCTCATCGGCAATAGGTTCCTTTTGCAAGCGTGGTGAACAGGGCTGCTGCGATCGCGCCAACAAAGGGGGCGATGCCGGGGACCAGCAGACCGTACTTCCAGTTGTTGTCGGTCTTGTTGGCAATGGGGAGGATCTGATAGGCGATGCGGGGGCCAAGGTCGCGCGCCTGGTTCATGGCAAAGCCGGTGACGCCGCCCAAGCCCATGCCTACCGCCCAGACCAAAAGACCCACGCCAATGCCCAGCATCATGGTGTTTTCGCCCACGTTCGCGGCGATGCAGAGGATGCCGGTGAGGAAGACAAACGTGTCGAATGCCTCGATCGCAAAATTGCGCGGCAGGTTGTATGACTCCGTGGTGGGGTTGGTGGAGAAGATGTTGCGTATGGCTACGGGATCGACCTCAAACTCGGATGCCTTGAAGTCGTCGGCGTAGATGAACCACGCCATGCAGGCGCCGGCGATGCCACCGAGCATCTCGGCGATGACGTAAGGGACCAGACTGCTCCAAGGGACAAGGCCCACAATGCTTTGGCACAGGGCCATAGCCGGGTTCATGCATACGCCTCCAAAGATAAAGAGGCAAACGGAGATGCCAAACGACCAGGTGGTGATGGCAAACATATGCCCTGATCCGCGGTATTTGCTGCCTTTGAGGGTTTCGTCGCAATGGACGCCGACGCCAAAGACAATCATCAGGGCGGTTGAGGCGAATTCGGCAAAAAGATGTTCAAACATAAGGATCCTATCTTGATGAAGCGAAAAAGAAGGTGGGATGAAAGCGCACGGGGGCAGCTGCATATGACTGCCATCCCCTTTCTGCTTCGCATCCTTTTTTAGCCCCCATTTCCCGAGCCCCATTTCCGAGTGGCTGCTCACGGACGTTGCTTGTTGTCTGCTCCCGCGACCGTTTATCCGCGGCTGTTTTCATGAGAACGCCATTTGGACGTTTTTCAGCCTTTCGAAACCGCGCAAAAACGTCCAAAAGGCGTTCTCATCAGTTTTGAACGCGAGGGAAATCGACCACGGCTGCCAGATTGCCGCTTGGACGCGATGGCGCGCCGTTCGGCTAAGGGAAGTGGGTGCTTGCGGGAAGGGGCGCGAGGAGAAGATGGGGTTGCGGCGCGCTAGCGAGTGACGACAACCCCCAGTCCGTCGGGGATGATCGCGAACTTTGCATCCGCTCCCTTGAGGTCTCTGGCGATGGCGATCGCCTCATCCACGGTATTGGCGGGGGTCATATGCATGGCGCGGATCATGTCATGGTCGCAAAGGTCGGTGACCAAGATGACGGGATGATGGGCCAGGATGCGGGCGAAGATCTGCGCGGTCCACTGGTCGGCGAGCGTGTCGCTTTTGGCGCGGGTGATGCAGGACTTCTCAAACTCCGCGGGGTCATTCTCGGCGATGTTGCGATAAAAGCCCTCGCCACCGTGGCCATCGCTGCAGCCGGCGATAGAGATGATGACGCCGCCTTCGTCCAGCGTTGCCTCCGCCGCGGTCATGCCCTTGACAGCCTGGTAGATGTTTTGGTCAAGGGGGTACCCACCGTTGGTGGTGATGGCGACATCGCAGGGTACGGCCTTGACGCCTGCCAGCTCCCTCACAAAGGAGCAGCCTGCCTCGTGCGCGTCGTGGATATCGCCCGCAAACGCTCCAATGACCTCATGGTCGCCGTTGAGCACTACGTTGAGGATGAATCTCAGGCCAGCCATCTCGGCCGCGGCCATCATGTCCTCGTGGACCTGGTTGCCGGCCAAGACGCCGGCGCGGGAGTGGGAATCGTGGATAAACTGACCGTTGTGGTTGTACATGATGGTCTTGTATGAGGCGATGCCGGGGAGTACCGATTTACGCGAACCGGAGAAGCCAGCGAAGAAGTGCGGCTCGATAAAGCCCTCTGCAAGAAGCAGGTCGGCCTGGGCTGCGATGCGGTTGATGATGCAGGAGCCGCCCGAGGGAAGGGTGCCGATATGGATCATGGCGTCGTCATCGGTGGCGACGTGCATCACAATCTCCTCGTTCGCCACTATCTCCTCGCCGTATTTATCGACTAGCTCTTTGTGGGTGGAAGGGCGATGCATGCCGGTTGCGACTAGGATGCGCACGCGAGCCTGCGGGGCGGCGGCGTGGATGCGGCGCAGCAGAATGGGCATGGTGACCTTTGAGGGGACGGGGCGGGTGTGGTCGGAGCTGATGATCACGATGTCGTGCTTGTTTTGGCAGAGCTCCTCAAGCGTGGGCGACGAATACGGGTTGTCGAGGGCCCGCTCGATAAGCTGCTCCTGGGTACCTTCTGCCTTGAATTCGCTTTGGTGCCCCTCGAGCACTCCGGCGACGCACTCTTCTGGCAGGCTGATGTGCAGCTTGGTGCGGTCGTACGGCACGTCGATGTCAAACATTGCCATCCCTTTCTGTCATATACCTTCGTTGGCGTTGAGGCCGGGGTAACTATGGGGGTTTGGGAAGGCGCGCGTTGTGCCCAATGTAGTTAACAAATGTCAACCCACCGCTTCGCTGGATGTGTACAGTGTTCGAGCCAAACAGAGCTGAAAGGGGCGGCGCATGGCGGAGGAGTCTAGATATCTCGTTGACTATCTGAGGAAAAAGGGGTTTGCCCAGACGCGTAAGCTAAGGCACGAATATCTCTCCTACTATGGACTCGACCAGGAATATGTCTGCGTTTTGGTCTCTGGTGTGGTGAAGACAAGCGTCACGCTAAGAGAGGGAAGCGAATTCAATATCTTCTACATCAAAGGGCCCAGCCCGGTTTCGCTACTGCGCGATGAGGTGAGCAATCGCGCCAAGGCCCCGTTTACCGTGCGGGTGGAATCCGATGAGGCGCTCTACATGAGGATTCCTCGCGTTGCGTTTTGGGATTATGTGAACGAGGATCCCTTGCTGCTGGGTTGCGTGAAGGATTACTACCGGTCGAGCTTGGAAGAGACCCTGTACCGCATGAGGTACCTCACCATGAACGGTAAAGTTGGCGCGGTTGGTGGATTTCTCTACGACCTGAACGAGCGGTTTGGCGCCCCGTGCGAGGGTGGAAGCCTGATAACCCTGGACATCACCAACGAGGACATCGCCCAGTTCTGCGGCATCTCGTCTAGAAGTAGCGTCAACCGTATTTTACGGGGGTTCCGCGAAAAGGGGGTTATATCTACTCGCGAGCGCGGAACCCGCATTGTGGTCCACGATAAGGAGCGGCTTGAGCGCTACGTGATGGGCTAGCGCCCGGGCAGGTGGCGGGTGAGCGGCGTTGCCGTTCGTCGGGCACGTTGGGGCCGTTGGTCGTTTTGGCGCACGGGCGCACGCCCAAGCGGGCGCTTGCGGGGTGCAAGGGCGTGCGCGGCAGGTACAATACCCTCGTCCAAAAACTGCCAACCAACCGTGCGAAAGAGAAGACGCCTATGTCCGCAATGCAAAAGTTGCTCAAGATCACCAGCATCGTCATGCTTGTTTTGGGTGGCCTGTTCATCCCCCTTACCGTGATGAACTTTATCCACGCAGAGACGTTCCCCGGCATCATCATCGCGGTGCTCACCGCCCTGACGGCGCTATTCGATATTCTGCTGGGCTTTTTGGGGTCGACTGCGGCCAACGTGCCCAGCCGCGTGACCGGCCTTTTGCCCATCATCGTTATGGCTCTGATCGTTAACGCGGCCTCTGTCCTCTACATCATGCTTATGGAGGGGCTATGGGTGCCCACGCTGGTCAACGCGACCGTCAACCTGGTGTATTCCTTTGCGGCGCACCGGGTCAACAAAGAGGCCCTGCGCTAGGGCCTTAAACGTTTGACGGCTGGGTTTTCAAGGCGGGCGGGTATCCAAAGGGGTGCGCGCCCGCCTTTTCGTTTTATCATGCAAAGCAGCGACGTCGATGAGAAAGGAACGGCTATGAAGCTTGTAATAGCCTCTGACCTGCATGGATCTGCATATTGGACCCGCCGTCTTATGGACGCGATCGCGCGCGAGGCGCCTGATCGCGTGGTGTTGCTGGGCGATCTGCTCTACCACGGCCCCCGCAACGACCTGCCGCGCGACTATGCGCCCAAACAGGTGATTCCTTTGTTGAACGACCTGGCGTCAACCGGTTGCCTCACTGCGGTGCGCGGCAACTGCGAGGCAGAGGTGGACCAGATGGTGCTGTCCTTCCCCTGTATGTCTGACTTTTCTCAGCTCATTGATGAGAGCGGCCGCACGCTCTTTCTTACCCACGGCCACGTGTTTGGCGCCGGGATGCACAACAGCGTGGACAGGGCGCCGTCGCTGCCCGCGGGCTCCGCGCTGGTATACGGCCACACGCATATCAAGGTGAATCAGGAAAGCGAGGCGCATCCGGGGCTGTGGCTGTTCAATCCGGGCAGCGTGTCAATTCCCAAGGACGGCACGCACAGCTATGGCATTTATCAGGACGGCGCGTTTAGCCATGTGGTTTTGGACGAGGAGTAGACGCTATGGCGGAGTGGAAGAACACCGGAAGCGGTAGCCTGGCAAGTCTGGTGCGCGACACCTCGACGCTGTCGGATGCGCGCGAGGCGTTTCAGGGCCTGGTCGAAACCATCTGGCGCCTGCGCCAACCCGACGGGTGCCCATGGGATCGAAAGCAGACGCATGCCAGCATTGCCAAGAACATGATCGAGGAAGCCTACGAAGCGGTCGATTGCATCGAGTCGAACGATGTCTCCCACCTGCGCGAAGAGCTGGGCGATGTCCTGATGCAGGTGGTGCTGCACGCGCAAATCGCGGCGGATGCGGGCGAATTCACCATGGCGGACGTGGCGCGCGATATAGACCAAAAGCTCATTCGCAGGCACCCGCACGTGTTTGGCGACGCCGCGGCCCAAGACGCCGAGGAGGTGCTGGCGATTTGGGACAACGTGAAGCTTGCCGAAAAGGAGGCCAAGGACAAGGAGAGCGTGCAGGCGGGCGAGAGGCCGGAAGGGCTGCTCGATGGCGTCCCCACCTCGCTTCCCGCCCTGATGCAAGCCCAAAAGGTATCGCGCAAGGCCGCTGCCGTGGGGTTTGAATGGGAGACGGTTCAAGACGTGTGGGATAAGGTGGACGAGGAGCGCGAGGAATTCCGGAAGGAGGCCCCCGGCACCGCCGAGCGCGAAATGGAGTTTGGCGACGTGCTCTTCGCACTGGTAAACGTAGCGCGCAAAGAGGGGATCGACGCTGAAAGCGCGCTACGCGCGAGCACGGCGAAATTCCGCTCGCGCTGGCAGGCTATGGAAGGTCTCGCCCGCCAGCGCGGGGTTGCGATCGAGGGCTTGTCGACTCAAGAGCTCAATGACCTATGGGACGAGGTCAAGCGTCAGCGCGCCTAGTAGCGAGCGCGAATGGCGGCGGGGTACCAAATGTGGTTGTTGCGTCGGTAATTGCATGAATGTGCATAACATTTTGCGCTAGGGACATAAGAACACTACCGTACATTGCCGTGGCCTTCAGTAAGTATGAAGGGGCTATGAATCCAGAATGCCACCAAGATACGGGTTTTGGCGGTACGTCGTGCGCCCGGAGCGCGGGATGTACCGCATAGGTTCAGCCTGGCGCACGTGCATGTTGCGACGAGCTAGCAAAACGTCTACCTCGAACATTGCGATTCCCCAATCAACGCTGCTGTTGGCGGCGGGTCTTTTACGCCGCGCTTCGCTACCTGCAACTATGCAGGGGCGAGCGTCCGGTGGAAGTATCGATTGTTGGTACCATTTGTTACTTGGCGTTTTGTTCTGTCACGTAGAGTAGCGAGCCTGTCAGCCAAGCGTGTTAGAAAGGGGTGAGGCGTGTGGAGAAGGTCCACGACTACCTCGTTGAGTACTTGAGGTCGAAGGGATACCCGGAAGTTAAGAAACATCGGCACGAGTACCTTTGCTACTACGGATTCGATCAGTCGCACGTCTATGTCCTGATCGAGGGCGTTGTCAAGGCGAGCGTCACCATGCGTGAGGGCACCGAGTTCAACGTGTTCTATATGCAGGGACCCAGCCCGGTCTCGCTGTTGCGGGACGAGGAAAGCGCTAAGGCAAAGTCTCCGTTCAGCGTACGGGTTGAGTCGGACGAGGCTCTGTTTTACGTGGTGCCTCGGCTGACGTTTTGGAAGTACGTGAACGAGGACCATCGTCTGCTTGATTACGTAAAGGATTACTATCGGAGAAACCTGGAAGACGCGTTTGACCGCACGCGCTTTTTGACCATGAACGGAAAAATAGGCGCGGTGGGGGCCTTGCTGTTCGACTTAAGCGTTAAATACGGCGAGCCGTGCAAGGACGGAACCGTGATCTCGCTGGACGTGACCAACGAGGACATAGCCCAGTTCTGCGGTATCTCGTCCAGAAACAGCGTGAACCGCATATTGCGCGGTCTGCGCGAAAAGGGCGTCATCTCTACAAAGGGCCATGATTCGCATATTGTGGTGCATGATGCAGACTATCTGGAACAGTTTGTAATGGACTAGGGGGAGTGGACGATGGACGCAGCCGATGCAAAACTGCTGGCTGAACGGGTGGCCGCCGGGGAAGTGCTGCCCGATGAGCTGGCGCGCGCGCTGCAGGTGCCGCCGGTGACCGACCTTGGCTTTGCCACGGTTGATAACCAGCGCGGCGCCCGTACTGGCACGTCTGAGATCATCTATGGTGCAGGAAAGACAAAAGAGCAGATAGCGGGCATTGTGACGTCAATGCTAGAGGCCTGCCAGCGTCGGGTGCTGGTAACGCGTCTTGACGGCGAGAAGGCCGCCGGCGTGAGCGAGCTGCTTGCCGCCGGCGGCATCGCCATGGAGTACGACCCCGTAGCGCGCTTGGGCATGGTTGGAGATGCCAAGGAGCCGGATGGGCTGGGAACGGTGCTTGTGGTTTGCGCCGGAACCAGCGACTTGCCGGTTGCAGAGGAAGCGGCGCGCACGCTTGAGTATTTGGGCAACCGCGTGGACCGCGCCTATGACGTGGGCGTCGCCGGCATTCACCGCCTGCTTGCGTGCGAGAAGCGCATCCGCGATGCGCGCGTTATCGTGGCCGTCGCCGGCATGGAGGGCGCGCTGGCCAGCGTGGTGGCCGGCTTGGCGAGCTGTCCGGTCATCGCGGTTCCCACCAGCGTGGGGTACGGGGCGAGCTTGGGCGGTGTCGCCGCGCTGCTGGCGATGCTCAACAGCTGCGCCAACGGTGTTTCCGTGGTCAATATCGATAACGGTTTTGGCGCCGCGTACCAGGCGTCGCTCATCAATCATATGAAATAGGCGCGGGTCTTCGCGCTGCTGGGGGAGAGGGTTTATATGGGTTCTCTGTACATCGATTGCTCACTGGGCGTGAGCGGGGACATGCTGGTCGCTGCGCTACTGGACGCCGGAGCCGATTCGGCGGCGCTGGACCGCGCGTTGTCGAGTCTTTCCGTTGCGGACGAGTTTGAGATAGCGATATCGACCGTGACCAAGGCGGGCATGCGTGCCTGCGACTTCGACGTGGTGCTGCGCCATGGCCATGAGACCCATGACCATGATATGGCGTATCTGCATGGCCGTGGTGAGGGGCGGTGCGGCCGCGCGCACGAGCATGCGCACGAGGACGATAACCGTCACCGCCGCGAGCACACCCATGCGCACGGGCACACCCATGGCGACCATGACCACCAGCACGAGCACGCCCACGGCCACGAGCACGCCCGCCGCCACGAGCATCATCACGAGCACCGTAACCTGCATGACGTCATGGCGATCATCGACTCCGCGCAGATGACGCAGAGCGCTCGCGCCATCGCCGCGCGCGCGTTCGAGATTCTCGCCCAGGCAGAGGCGCGGGCGCATGGGCTGCCGGTGGACCAGGTCCATTTTCACGAGGTGGGCGCGATCGACTCCATCGTCGACATCGTGTCCGCAGCGGTTTTGGCCGATAGCCTTGATCCCGATGCCGTCTACGCCACGCCGCTAGCAGACGGCCATGGCACCATCCGTTGCCAGCATGGCGTCATCCCTGTTCCCGTTCCGGCGGTGGTGAACATCTGCCGCGCCTGCGAGCTGCCCACGTCGCACCTGGATGTTGAGGGCGAGCTGGTAACGCCTACGGGCGCTGCTCTTATCGCCGCGTTGGATGCCCGCCGCGCTCCTGATTTCTCCTATACAATCTTGGCGACGGGTATGGGCGCGGGCAAGAGGGGCTACAGCGTGCCCTCGCTGGTACGCGTTCATCGCATCGAGCGGGCGCGGGGGTCTCAGCCCCATGTCGACGGGGTGATCAAGCTGGAATGCGACGTGGACGATCAGTCCGCAGAGGGCATGGCCCATGCGGCGCAGACGCTTCTTCGCGACGGCGCGCTCGAGGCCCACTGGCTGCCCGTCTTTGGCAAGAAGGGCCGGCCCGCCTATCAGCTGCAGGTTATCGCCGCTCCTCAGGATGCCGAGCGCTTGCGCCGTCTAATGTTTTTGGAGACCACCACCATTGGCGTTCGCTGGACGATGATGGACCGCGAGGTCCTTGAGCGCAGCGAGCGCGTGGAGCAGACGTCTCTGGGACCGGTGCGCGTCAAGACCGTTGTCCTTCCCGATGGCGAGCACCGCTCCAAGCCCGAATATGAGGATGTCGCCCGCATAAGCTCGCGCGAGGGTATCGCGTTTCCGGACGCGCTCGTCCAGATTACCGCAGAGATACGTGCGGGTAGGAATACCGATCTGTAGGGGGTTGCCCCGGCTTTTTTGGTGCGAGCGTCATGCTAAGGCGTTGCAGCATTGTTGAATCTTTTGGTTTCTTGGTTTTCCGTGCATGGTTGGACCGCGCTCGGGCATACTAAAGAAGTTATCCAAGTCTAACCCTTCGCCGGGAAGAATCTCGGCGGGGTCGCTTGCTCTCGTATCCAATGAAAGGGGACGAATATGAGTGAGATTCTCGATGTGTACGGTCGCGAGGTCCTGGACTCGCGCGGCAATCCCACTGTTGAGGTGGAAGTTGTGCTCGATGATGGCTCCTTTGGCCGTGCGATGGTGCCCTCCGGCGCTTCCACCGGTGCTTTCGAGGCCGTTGAGCTGCGCGATGGCGATCGCGATCGCTATCTGGGCAAGGGCGTTTCCAAGGCCGTCGACCATGTGAACAAGGAGTGCGCGGACGCCGTGATCGGTATGGACGCCTTTGATCAGCGTGCGGTCGACGCCGCCCTGATCGCCGCGGACGGCACGCCCAACAAGGCAAACCTGGGCGCAAACGCGATCCTGGGCGTATCGCTCGCTGTCGCCCGCGCGGCGGCGCAGTCTGCCGGCCTTGAGCTGTACAGCTACCTGGGCGGCGTCAACGCCCACCTGCTTCCCACGCCCATGATGAACATCTTGAACGGCGGCGTGCATGCGGACAACAACGTGGACTTCCAGGAGTTCATGATCATGCCGGTGGGCGCCCCCACCTTTACCGAGGGCCTGCGCTGGTGCGCGGAGGTCTACCACACGCTTAAGGGCGTGCTGCACGAGGCGGGCCTTGGCGGCGGCGTGGGCGATGAGGGCGGCTTCGCTCCCAACCTCAAGACCAATGCCGAGCCCTTTGAGTACATCAACAAGGCGGTCGAGAAGGCCGGCTACACCCCGGGCGTGGACTTTATGTACGCCATGGACCCTGCGTCGACCGAGTTCTATAACGTACAGACCGGTATGTACGAGCTTAAGGGCGAGGGCCGCGAGCTTACCAGCGCGCAGATGGTCGATTACTGGTGCGAGCTCGTTGAGAAGTACCCCATCATCTCCATCGAGGACGGCATGGCTGAGGAGGATTGGGACGGCTGGGTCGAGCTGACTCGCCGCATCGGAGACAGGGTCCAGCTGGTGGGCGACGACCTGTTTGTCACCAACACCGAGCGCCTGAAGAAGGGCATCGAGCTGGGAGCGGCGAACGCCATCCTGGTCAAGGTGAACCAGATCGGCACGCTGACCGAATCCCTCGAGGCGATCGAGATGGCCAAGGAGGCGGGTTACGCCTGCATCGTCTCCCATCGCTCCGGCGAGACTGAGGACTCCACCATCGCCGATCTGGTGGTTGCGACCAACGCCGGCCAGATCAAGTCCGGCGCTCCTTGCCGCTCCGACCGCATCGCCAAGTACAACCAGCTTATCCGTATTGAGGACGAGCTGTTTGGCAGCGCGCGCTACGCCGGTAGGAACGCGTTTTACAACCTGCGCTAGCGCATACTGCGCGGCCGCGCCCAACGAGGCGTTGATGTGAAAAAAGGACCTGCAGCTGGTTTGGGCTGCAGGTCCTTTTGCTTGGACTCGTGATTGATCACGCGGGGTTGAGCTATGCGCGAGCGACTTTGTTCGCGGGGCGAAGCAGGAAGAAGGAGAGGATGGCGACGATGATGACGCTGAGGACGACGGCGGGGACGGTGGCCATGTGAATCATGGGGATGCCCACGAGCAAACCGATGATATAGGGCACCAGCCAGAGCAGCCATACGATGGTGCTGAAGCGATGGAAGGTCTGCTCCTGCGCAATCGCCTTGTCATCATGACGGCGGCCGCGCACGTAGACCAGGGTTGCCCAGCCGGCGTGGAAGAGCATGAGGATGATGGCGAGCAGGCCGGTGATGCCGTGGATGGCGGGCGCGGGCTCGCTTCCCGCGGTGCGCGCCATGATGGTCATCACGGTGGTACCGGTGGTGTCGCAGGCGAGGCCGGCCCAGAACAGGGCGAGATGACGGCCGTTGAGGTGGCCGGCGCGGCGCTCGGCGAAGACGCCGATGGTGTAGAAGACAAGTGCCGCGGTGATGGCGAGGCTGGCGATCATGAGCATGGGTGACATTGCTAAATTCCCTTCCTTAGCAGGTGAATAGGTGGTCGATGTTCGTGGTGAACATCGTTCATCTGAACAAGGTTCATCTTAGGGACGAGAACTGGGTTCTGCAAGGAGAACTTTTATCGTCCAAATTTCCCCCATGAATTCTCCACCTGCTTGTTCACTTGCGTTCCGCTATGATGAACGCAGTTCATTTTGTGTGTTGCCAAGCACGTTTGGCGTTGTTTGGCGGGAGGGGAGCGGTATGGGGAGTAAACCTGCGATTTCTCGCGAAACGATTTTGTCCGTGGCGTACGAGCGCGCGCAGAAGGACGGCATGGCGTCGCTTGGCATTAGGACCATCGCCAACGAGTGCGGCGTTGCCATCGGTACCATCTATAACTACTTTCCGGATAAGGCGTCGTTGGTGACCGAGGTCGTAGCTCGTTTTTGGCGCGCCGCCATCGAGGAAGCGGGCGTGCTTTCAAACGCCGAGGAGTCCTCTGACGGCGCCGAAAAGAGCCTGCTTGCTTACTGCCGCAGGCTGGCCGAGGAGCTAAGCGAGTCCCTGGGGCATTTTCAGGCGAGTTGGCTTCGCGAGATCTCTACGCTTGACGCGCGCTCCCTTGAGCGGAGTCGCGCCGCCGAGGAGGAGTGCTTCAGGGGCATCTGCGCGGGAATCGCGTCGCATATAAAGAGCGATGCTGCGATCACGCCCGCGGCGCGCGAGCGCTTTGATGCGGACCATCTCGCCGAGTTCATCTGGAAGGCGATGTTCGGCTCGATCAAGGCGGGCGATCCCGCGTGCACCACGTTGTTTGGCTTGATGGAGATGGCGCTGTATTAACGTGCTTCGCGCCGTCCAAGACAGCTCGCGCGGCGCGCCGGCGCGGCTCAACGCTAAGCCTGCACAACTGAGCCGCCCGCGCGTGGTATAACTGGAAGGCAAGAAAGCGCAACCGTACCTCAACCAAACAAGGCGCCCATGAACAACACTTCACAGCACAACGGTTTTTCCGTCCATAACGGCACTGCCGGCGAGCCAATGCCGCCGAAGGTCAAGCCCGTCTCGAGCGCGTATTCCGAGGCGGCCGCATCTGCTGCGGCCAAGCGCTCGCATCGCCATAAGGGCGAGGGGGCCAAGGGCGGCGAGGCCGAACAGAAGCCCGTGGATAGGAAGCAGACGCCAACGCATCGCCGCGCACCCAAGGGTACGGCTAGGCCGGCGGCGAGGCGCGCTGGCGCCGATAGGCCGCCGGTGCATCGCTCCGGCATCGCTGCGGAGGTTGGGGCGACGCCTCGTTCTGCCGCGAACGATCGCCGGGCGACTAGGGCATCTGTTTCGCCCTCCGCGGATGTCGCGGGCACTGGGCATGGCTCGTCCGCCTCGTTCGTATCTGTATCTGAAGAGCCGGCAGCCCGCAAGGTCTCCGGCTTTGCCAATAAAGTTAGGGGAGCCGTTTCAGGCGGTGCCGCGCGAGTAAAGGGCGCCGCTGCGGACGCGTCTTCTCGCAGGCCGGCGCGCGGGGCGAGCTTGGGCGAGCGGTCCGGGGCTTCCGCGGTGGACGAGGAACGTGCGAGCCGCCGCGCCGCGTACGAGGCGCGCAGGCAGTCGAGCCTTATGAAGTACGCCAATGACAACCGCGTGGTGCGGGCGCTCTACGACTTTACGTCCGGACCGTATCGCGCCGTGTTCTACGTATTGGTGGTTGCCGTGATCGCCCTGGGCGTCTATTTTCCCGTGCGCGACCTCTATATCGCCCATAGGACTAACGGCATCTTGCAAGAGCAGCTGGCCATTAGGGAGAAGTACAACGAGTCGCTGGAAAAAGAAGTGAACAAGTACCTGTCGCAAGAGGGTATTGAGGAGGCGGCCCGTGAGCAGGGCATGGTGATGCCGGGCGAGACCCCTATTACCGTGCAGGGCGCGGATCAGCTGGGCGATAACGGGCAGGCGTCCTCCCAGGACGGATCGGCCGGCGGCGCGCAATCCGACGATGCTGCAGGTTCTGGCGATGATGCCAGCTCTGGCGACACTGCGGATTCTGCGAGCGGTGACGCTGCCGATAGCGGGAGCGATGGGGCGAATGCGGACACGGCGGATTCCTCGTCCGGCGAACCGTCCACATCTGCGGAAGTTGAGCGGGCGGAGCGCGAAGTCTACGCAAACTCCCCCTGGTATTACAAGGTGTTGGACTCCCTGTTCTTCTATTCTGGCCCTTCGGACCAGGTTGTGAAGTCAACGGGCGAATAGGGTAGAGAGGAGAGCGCCGTGCAGCGTGGTGATATGGTGCGCGTGGCGTCCATAGATTTGGGAACGGTGTCTTCGCGCCTGCTGCTGGCCGAGGTGAAGGACGGCGTGATCGTCGACTCTCGCAAGAGGACGATCATTACGGATCTGGGCGAGGGCGTCGACGCGACGGGGCGGTTTTTGGATGCCGCCGTGGCACGCGTGCTCAAGGCGTGCTCGTCCTTTGTTGAGGACATCGAGGCGTTTGCCCCGCGAGCGGTGTGCACCACGCTTACAAGTGCGGCGCGAGACGCCTCGAACGGGCAAGACCTGCTGGACGGGCTTGAGCGCCTGGGGCTTGTGCCGGAGGTGATTCCCGGCGAGGTCGAGGCGAAGCTGACGTTTTACGGCGTGGCACATGATTTTCCCGGCGAGCGCATTGCCGTTGCGGATTCGGGTGGCGGGTCGACCGAGGTGGTGGTTGGTCGCTATACGCCTGGCGAGCCGCTTGAGGTTGAATGCGCCCGCTCGATGGACATTGGATGCCGCCGCGTTACAGAGCGGTTTTTGAGCTGCCAGCCGGCGCGCGCGGAAGATCTTGAAGCGGCGCGCGACTTTGCTCGCGAGCAGTTTGAGCCTTACTGGTCCCGGATGGCCCGCCGTCCCGAGCGCCTGGTGGCGGTGGGCGGCACCGTGACCACGCTGGTGGCGATGGATCGCGGCATGCAGGTGTACGATTCCTCATTGGTCCACCTGCATGATTTGGAGCTTTCGCAGGTGGAGGCGGCGCAAAGGCGGCTTTCCACGTTGTCGGTTGAGCAGATCGCGGCGCTTCCGGGTATACAGCCCAAGCGCGCACCCGTCATTCTTGCCGGCTCGCTGGTTATAGGCGAGCTTATGCGCACCGGTGAATACGGATCGCTAACGGTGAGCGAGAACGGCCTTATGGCGGGCATGGCGGCAACGCTTTATGAGGTGCTGTGCAAAGAAGTTCCCGCCATAGGGTGGATGCCGCGCGTATCGTGTTAGACTTCTAACGTGCGGGGCGACCCGTAGCGTCATGCGGGGGCGTGGCGGAATTGGCATACGCAGGAGACTTAAAATCTTCGGCCGAAAGGATTGTGGGTTCGAGTCCCACCGCCCCTACCATAGGATATGCAGCAGCCGGGGCGCATGTGCGTTGCCGGCTGCTTTGGTATCGCGGCGCGCGATCTTGCGGGTGCATGAGAGCGCTGGGGTGCCGGCGGCGAGTGGCGGGAGGCCTTACGATGGATGCGACGTTGTTTTGCGAGGCGCTGACGTTTTGCGATTGCGAGCTTGGTGGCAGCGATGACGTGTTCGAGCTGCTCGAGCGCCATCTGCGTGCGGGCGGCTATGTGGCGGATACCTGGTTGGATGCCATACGCGAGCGCGAGCGCGCCTATCCAACCGGCCTTGCGTGCCAAGAGCTCGGCGTGGCGATTCCCCATGCGGACCCGTGCCATATCATCAAGCCCTATATCGCGGTTGTTCGTCCAAAAACGCCTGTTGCGTTTGAGCCCATGGCGGGCATGGGCGATACGGTTGGCGCGCGGCTGATTGTTAATTTGGGTCTTAAGGGCAATACGGAAGCCGGTGAAGAGGACGATGGCGCATGGCAGGTTGAGGCCTTGCAGGCGTTGATGGAGATCTTTATGGACGCGGATAAAGTGGACGAGATTCTTGCGTGCGACGACGCGGCGGCGCTGTGCGCGTGCATGGCCCGGTTGTGCGGCGGGTTCCGGGTGTAGTTGCGGGCGCGCCGTCGACGCGGCCTTTGGTATAGCAGAAGATGCGATAAAAGAAGAAAACTTAGGCACCTATGAAGGTGGCCACATGCGGAAAGTGAAGTAAACTAGTACCTGTCTGTAACTTCCGAGAGGAGAGAGTTCTCATGAAGAAGATCGTCCTTGCCTGCGGTTCTGGTGTTGCTACTTCCACCGCCGTGGCAAAGAAGGTTAGCGACCTGCTGAACGCCAACGGCTACGAGGGTCAGTACGAGATTGTCCAGTGCGCCATTTCCGAGGCCGCTGCCAATTGCGAGGGCGCCGACATGCTGGTCGCCACCACCGTCGCCCCCGCCGGTATCACCTGCGCCTATGTGAGCGGCGTTCCCTTCCTGACCGGTATGGGCAAGGCCGACGCCGAGAAGCAGATTCTCGACCTTATGGCTCAGTAGGCCAAAGGGCTGCATTGCTGCGGTTTCCGCAGCGCTCTATGTGCTACGGCGCTCGCTTGCATGGATGCTTGCGGGCGCTTCGTTTTTTCGCATGTGCGCGTGGCGCACACTGACCGATGGGAGAACGGTATGAGCGAGAACCCTGTAGAGCTGTTTGACATGCATATCGCCCACGTGGGCATCAACGCGGAGAATCCGGAGCAGGCGAAGAGAATCGCCGAGCGCTTCTCTGTGCTGATGGGCCTGCCCGTGAACGAGGTGCCCGTGTCCTTCTTTTCCGACACCCTGGTTGAGACCATGAAACAGAACGGTCGCGGCACTCATGGCCACATTGGCTTTGCCGTGAACGACATTGTCGCCGCAGAGAAGTGGTTTAGCGATCGTGGTTTCGAGATCAACGAGGAATCGCGCGCCCTGTATGAGGACGGATCCACCAAGCTGGTCTACTTTAAGGAAGAGATTGGCGGGTTTGCCATTCATCTGTGCCGCGAGTAGGGGCCTTGCGGTAGATTGACGGGGTTGCGGGCGCGCTTGCGATGCTCGTCCAAAAAAGTTGAAAATACTTCTTGAACCCAAGTCGATTATTGGTTTATTATAAACGAGTGCGCGGGCGTGGCGGAATTGGCAGACGCGTATGGTTCAGGTCCATATGAGCTCCGGCTCGTGAAGGTTCAAGTCCTTTCGCCCGCACCATCTTGAATTGAAAGAGGCTCCAGCAATGGGGCCTTTTTAATAATATGAGAAAGCCATTGTCAAGAGGCATGACTATGCGGGCCCGGGTTTTTCGACCTGGGTCCGCGTTCTATATCTCCAGCCTGCTCGGCCTGCCGCGATGATCGTTAGTCGTCGCTCGCCTGGCAAGCTGATATCCGCGGGCTCGATGGAGCCGTCAGGTTTTTCTTCACCTGGCGTTGCCGTCAGTATTTGGTTCAATTGGTTCAACCGACCTTGCATCGTGCGCGCATGGACCTCGGCGGAATGGTTCGTCCAATCAAGCATAGGGCAAATGCTCTTCAATGCTGCCAATGGCGCGTTCAGGGAAGGGTTCGGGCAACCGAACGAATGACGGAGCCTTGAGGATGCTGCTCCATCTTGATAAAACGCCAGATTAACGGGACGCTATGGCGCCGAACACGAGCATTTCCTAAGCTTTACGAACATCGAATTGCGCTTGGGGGTCAGGCCCGTCAAGCTTATTTCATCAGGTCGCGCTGGGGCAAGGCGGCGGGGTGTGCCGCGGCACCTTGCCCTGTAATGCTACATGCCAAAGATAAGCTCAAGCTCAGAGACGTATTCGGTCTCGCTGATGCTCCAGGTGCCGTTGGCGTAGACAAGCTCAAAGCGCACAAAAGGTTGGGCCGTTTCCGTTGAGGAGTCTATGGCGTCTTGTAGCATCCCGCCCAGGTGCCAGCGTACCTCATCGCTGGGGCCGGGCTCGTCATCATGCCCAAGTAGATCTTGCTCCATAAGGTAGCTGGAAGCGGGAGTGAAAAACGAGTCATACAGGCCCAAGGGGTCCGCGACGGTGGCGTCAAGGTAAGCGGAGCCGTAGGGCGGGGTGTCATTGGGAAACGCGTGGACGCTCGACATTTGGTAATCCAGGCTGCCTATTAGCCAGGTGGCCACGGTCTCGCCGTTAAGACCCAGCTCATCGGCACTGTAATAGAGGTAGTCTTCGCACGCCTGGTTAAAATCGTCCGCAATCAACGTGGTTGCCTGCTGGTATTCGGCTGTGCCAGGGGTGGTGAGCAGCTCCATGCGCGACGTGGTGGCATCCAGGCACGCGTTTTCCGCCTCCGAAAGATCCTCTGCAGAGTAGTTGGGTGCTTCTGGTGCTCCTCCGGGCAGCGCGTCTTCAAGATCGTCTTCAAGCGAGCTGCCGGATGAGCTGAAAAAGGACGAGAAGGCTCCCGCTACGCAGCCGGGGATGCGCGCAATAGATGAAAGCCCGCCGCTCAGCAAAAAGAGCACCAGGATACCTATAAGAACGGGGCGCGTGCGGTTGCGCGTGCTTACCGGCTGGTCGCTTGAGCTTAGGGCCTTTGCCTTCTTGGTCCTTCTGCTCGACTTCGCAGGCTTGTTAAGGTCAAGCGAGCTCCAAGCGCTGCGCGCCGACGCTTTTGGGCGTTTGGACGCGGATTGTTTGGACGATGTCCGGGAGCTGTCGCGGCTTGAGGCGGAGCTGGACGAGGAGCTGCCGGGGTATTCGTGCGGGGTGCTCTCGTTCTCGTCCTCAATATCAAGCCCGGAATCATCATCAAAGGAATCGGGATCGCACCACGGCAAAATGGGCTCGCCGGCGTTGAACGGGTCGATGTCGGTGTGACGCTTGCTCATGCGTGCCTCCTGTGCGGCCGGCGCGGTTTTGCGCGGGGATGTCGCGGCAGATGCCCACAGTATAGCTGCGGGCTGGCCGTCGTCATGTTAAAAGGCGATGCTTCGGCGAAACGGGCGTGTAAGCGGTGCTCGCGCGGGGTAAGCGTTGATATGTTGCCCGCTTGTGCGGCGCGGCTCTTGCGGTCGCTTTGCCGCGGCAGCCTTGTATGCGGGCAAGAAGTACAACATGATTGCGAAGGAGCCAGACATGCTCATGAAATCCCTTGCCGACTCCGACCCCCAAATCGCCGCCGCGATCGACGATGAGCTCGCACGCCAGCGCCAGACCATCGAGCTGATCGCATCGGAGAACTTTACTAGCCCCGCCGTGCTCGAGGCGGTGGGCACGGTGCTTACCAACAAATATGCCGAGGGCTATCCCTCGCGCCGCTACTACGGCGGTTGCGAAAAGGTGGATGTGGTCGAGAACCTGGCCCGCCAGCGCGCCTGCGAGCTGTTCGGCTGCAAGTTCGCCAACGTCCAGCCCCATTGCGGCGCCAACGCCAACCTGGCTGCCTATGCCGCGCTGGTGGAGCCGGGCGATACCATCTTGGGTATGAGCCTGGACCAAGGCGGGCACCTTACCCACGGCAGCCCGGTCAACTTCTCAGGCAAGCTGTACAACTTCATTCCGTACGGCCTTAACCTTGAGACGGAGACCATCGACTATGACGAGCTTGAGCGCTTGGCCAAGGAACATCGTCCGCGCTTGATCGTGGGAGGCGCCTCGGCATATCCCCGCACCATCGATTTCGAGCGCATGGCGGCCATCGCGCACGGCGTGGGCGCGCGCCTTATGATCGACATGGCGCATATCGCCGGCTTGGTCGCTACCGGCGCCCATCCATCGCCCTTCCCTCACGCGGACGTGGTGACCTCTACCAGCCATAAGACCCTTCGCGGTCCGCGCGGCGGGTTCATTCTCACTAATGACGAGGAGCTTGCCCGCGCAATCGACAAGGCGGTGTTCCCCGGCACCCAGGGCGGCCCCCTCATGCACGTGATCGCAGGCAAGGCGGTTGCGTTTGGCGAGGCTCTTCAGCCGTCGTTCGCCGAGTACATCGACAACGTGGTCGCTAACGCGGCGGCATTGGGCGAGGGCCTGGTCCAGGGAGGCCTGCGGCTTGTTTCGGGCGGAACGGACAACCATCTGTGCCTGGTCGACCTCACGGCCGCGGACGTCACTGGTAAGGACGCCGAGCATCTGCTGGACGCCGCCGGCCTCACCGTCAACAAGAACTCTATTCCCGGCGAGCCGCGTTCCCCGTTTGTGACCAGCGGTATTCGCGTCGGCTCCGCGGCGGGTACCACGCGCGGCTTCACCGCCGAGGAGTTTCGCGAGATCGGCGGCCTTATCGCTCGCGTGGTCTTCAATGCGGACGATGAGGGCGTCCTCGCGGCCGTTCGCGCTCGCGTGGACGAGCTGCTTGAGGCCCATCCGCTCTACCCGGGCCTGTAGCCGGCATTCCGATTTGCGGCGTTGCGTCTGCCGCGCCACAATACTCAACGAGCAAAATAACAGCTATGCCGCGTGCGCGGTTGCGAAGGAGGGCGTCCATGGTCGACGTGTCACAGTGCAAGATTGGTTTTATCGGGTTTGGCAATATGGCATCCGCCATGGCGGACGGCTGGATCGCGTCCGGCGCCGTGCCGGCGGGCAATCTCTACGCGTGCGCTGGTCGCTACGAGGCGCTGGTGCCTCGCTGCGAGGCCAGGGGCATGCACGCCCTTGCCGGTGCGGCGGAGGTTGTCGACGCTGCGGACGTGGTGGTTATCGCCATCAAGCCCTACATGATCGAGTCCGTCCTGCCTCCGCTGGCAGGCGCCCTTGCCTCAAAGGCCATTTTGTCTGTTGCCGCGGGCTGGGGCTGCGACCGCTATGAGGAGCTGCTTGCGGGTACGCATCACCTCTCGACCGTGCCCAACACCCCCGTTTCCATCAATGAGGGCGTGATCGCGTGCGAGAAAGAGCATACGCTGGACGATGACGAGGCAGAGCTGGTACACGGCTTGCTTGACCTGCTCGGTTCCGTTGTTGAAGTTGAGAGCCGTCTTCTCTCCGTCGCCGGTACCGTGGGCGGCTGCTCGCCCGCGTTCATCGCCATGGTGATCGAGGCCCTGGGCGATGCCGCCGTCAAGCACGGCATCCCGCGCGCCACGGCTTACCAGATGGTGAGCCAGATGGTGGCTGGCACGGCAAAACTGCAACTTGCCACGGGTGCGCACCCCGGCGCCATGAAGGACGCGGTATGCTCGCCCGGCGGCACCACCATCCGCGGCGTCGCGGAGCTCGAGGCGGCGGGCATGCGCTCGGCATTCATCCGCGCCATCGATGCTATCGAGGGATAGCATCGCTGCATATTCAGCGTTCGCTCCAATAAATAAAGAAGCGCCGCCGTCTTCTTCTACGGAAGCCGGCGGCGCTGTGCGCCTAGGTTGAAGGTAGCGGTTTAGCGGCCGTCGTCCTGTTGCAGGCGCGACTGCTCGTTGCGACGAGCCTGCTTGGAGAGCAGGCGGGCGGGCTTATCGGGATCGGGAACCGCCGTGGGCAGGGGCTCGTCCACGTGGCCTCCCCACCAGCCGCCCACAAAGTTGAGCGTGTGGAATACGTTGATGACGGCGCCCGGGTCGATATCTTGCACCAGCTTGATGATGTCCTGGCTTTCATATGTGGAGACCACGGTGTGCAGCAGGTACATCTTTTCGCGGCTGTAGCCGCCGATGACCTCCGCGCAGCTGATGCCGTGCTGGAAGTGGTTGACGTAGGCGGTCATGACCTCGTCCGCCAGACGCGTGGTGATCTGCAGCGTCACGCGGTCATAGCGATGGTAGAAGCTGTCGATGGTCTTGGTGGAGATGAACTGGAACACAATGGAATACGCTGCGTTGTCCCAGCCGAACATCCAGCCAAAGATGACCAGGATGAAGCAGTTGAAAGCGAAGATGACGCCCCAGATGGTCTTGCCGGTGTGGTTGGAGACCCATAGGGCTATAAAGTCGGTGCCGCCGGTAGATGCGCCCGCCTTGAGCGCGATGGCGATGGAGAGGCCGGAGACCACGCCGCCAAAGATGATGAGCATGATCTTATCGCCCAAAAACGGAGCAAAATGGAAGACGTTGAGGAAGAGCGAGGACAGCGCGACCTGCGCCATGGAGAAGATGACAAAGCGCTTGCTGATGCCGCTCCAGCATATGAGGGCGACGGGGATGTTGAGCGCGAGCATGCCGAGGGAGGTGTCGATTCGAACGCCTCCCAGCGAGGTGATGCGGTCGACAAGGACCGCCACGCCGGTAAAGCCGCTGGGCAAAAGGTCCGCAGGCTGGACGAACGCCTGGATGAGGAACGTCTGGATAAGAGCGGACACGAAGACGGCGATCGCGGTGATGATGCGGCGGACTATGGTGAGGCGCGCAAGCTCTAACGCGCGGTCGGTGAGGTTGTCGACGACGTTCGCCACGGATGCTGCTCCTTTGCGGTGGTGGGGGTGATGGTTGGGATGTGCCGAGCGATTGTATCATGCGCTTGCTTCACATATCGCCGTTCCTGTCAGGCGGTGCGGCGCGGGCACCTTTCGACTCTGGCTCTCTCAGCTTCACCGAGGTCTGGGAGGTGTGGTTAATGGGGGGCGGTATTCCCGAGGCGGGCGCCGCGATCGCGGGCATCATGACGAAGAAGTTATCGCGCTTCGCGCCGCAAAACGTCTGCGCGGAGGTGAAGTCGCGAGTCGTCGCGCGCCTGAAAGCGTTTTACGAGCGATTTAGAAACCTGGGAGCGGACTGATAAGCGGTAGGCGCCACAAGAAAGCCGTCCCTCAGGTCGGTCCCGGCGCTCGTACAAAGAACGATGACCGTGCCTCGCTACTCCATGACGGGCGACCGATTCTGCGGCGTAGGGAATTTCCTCGCATGTTGCTCGTATCGGTCGAGGGCGGCGAGTCGAACGGCATCATATTTCGAATCGTTTGCCGGAACCATTGCCCATATCTCGTGTTGGTCGACGTGACTACCTGGACTGCCGCTCATGAAGGCGCTGGCGTGGCATCTCCCAGGCGCCCCGCCCTTACGGAAGACTCAAGTTGCAGCGGTTGCAAAGAATCGGCTCATGGTCGTGCAGCAGTTTTACCGGAGGTTTAATTGGGCCTGCGGGGTAAACCAGTTCTCGATATGAGATCGACGCGTGTGCCGACGCAAATGGAGTAGGAGAGGGCTATCTGACGATCGCCAAGGAGCAACCTGTTTTGGAGTAGGAGCAGCGTCTCTGGTTCGCGCGTACGGAGGAGCTTTGAAACCGAGCTGCTCGGTTTGTCGAAGACCCTAACCTCCTGAGTCTGGACGATGCCAGCGGGTACGTTGTTCAGTTTGAACAAGTTTGGGAACAAGGCGCATGATTGTGCCGATTGGGCGTTAGCTGTGAGCGCAACGAGGCAGTTATCAATTGATTCGAGAAACAGGTCAAGCTGGGCGACGTCCCTATCGTTGCTTGCCATGAGATAGTCTTCGAGCCAGTCGAGGTCGGAGGGTAAGGATCCGACCGGCATCGCTTCGTAACGCTTGTTCGCAAGGTTCTCGTCGGCAAAGGGAAAGCAATACTTTGCAAGGGAGCGAACGGCTTTTGGGTGGCAGAGGTATGAGCCGCTTCCCTGCTTGCTATATATGACTCCTTGGTCGATGAGCGCCTGCAGTCCGCTTCTTAATGACGAGCGGGTGATGCCGAGCTCCTCCGCAAGGGATCGTTCAGTTGGAAGTCGGTCTCCTGCTTTGAGGCCGTGCGTTTCAATAAATTGAAGTACGTATTCTTCAACGTCGCTTGAGAGAAGATTGAAAAGCTTCGGCATGAGGATCCCTAGATGCCCTGGTAGTTGATCGAGTAGACGCCGTCTGAGATGATGGCATCAGTATAGTAACTGCAGAATGCAGGTAGAACGGCGACGTCGGTGAACTCAACGACGTTGTTCCCTCCGTCGAGCGCGGTGATTTGGATGCGCATGACGGGGGTGCCCTCCGCCGTGCCAAGCGCTCGGGCGTTGCTCTGTCGGGCGCGGGTGCTCGACAGTTTCTGGTTGATGTGCTGGATCTCGACGTGGTTCATCCGGAAGGTGTCGTAAAGGGAGTAGACCTTAAAATCTATCGATTCGATACCCTTTATGAGCGACGGGATCGTGAACGTGTTTTCGACGGAGATTGGGACTCCGTTGCCGGAGCGCAAGCGGACAATCTGGAATAGCTCAGAGCTTTCGGGGACATCGAAGATACGGGAGAGGCAGAATCCTGCCGAGCGGAGCTGGGTCCTCAATATGCTCGAGGACGGTTCGTAGCCGGCGCGACTAAGGAGCTCGTTCATACCCTTGAAGTGTATGGCGGCATCGTCGATATCGGTTTGCATGACAAACGTTCCTTTGCCATGGACCCGCTTGAGTCGGCCCGTATCGACAAGGATATCGATTGCCGACCTGATCGTTGCGCGGCTCACTTCAAATGTTTCGGCGAGTGTCCTCTCGGAAGGGATGCGCGTTCCGCAGGGATATGCGCCCGAGGCTATTCCGTCTTGCAGCGCTTTAGCAATATCGTCGATCGAATTCATCAGTGATAACTCTTCTCTAACCACATGGTCAGATAAATATACCAAATAACGGTGGAAAACTACCGTTCATGGCAAAAATGGTAGATTGAAAAGTCATAGTGGTTGTCATTTTTGATTAATAGGTATATCTATAATAACAAGTGGTTGCAACGCTTAGTAATTAGATCACCGCATCTTGGTATGACGAGGAAGGAATTGATATGGTTGGATATGACGAAGCGATCTATCGCGAGGTACTTGAGAAGGCAATTGATAACATCGACGAAATCAACGCGGCGGTTGATGGGATCTGCGAGAAGGGCTACAAGAACCTCTACCTGGTTGGATCTGGTGGTACTTATTCCATGGCAAGTCCTGTTACCTACCTTCTCAAGACGCATTCTTCTATCCCCTGGTACTGGGAGATCGCCGCGGAGCTCGTGAAAGCAAAGCCGGTGTCGCTCGGCAAGGATTCTGTCGTAATCACGGCATCTCTTTCGGGAACCACTGTCGAGACAATCGAGGCAGCGAAGTACGCCCAGTCCCTCGGTGCTAAGGTCATTTCTTTGGTTGGAGAGGATGGCTGCCCACTGTCCGAATGCTCGGATTACGTTTTCGAGAACAAGAAGGCATCGAACGACAACCTCGTCGAGGAGATCTATATCCAGTACTTTGCCATCGCCGCCCGCTTCATGAAGAATAACGGGGAGTTCCCCGAGTACGACAGCTTCATGGGCGCCCTCAAGAAGATGCCCGATGTTCTCCAGGGCGTGAGGGAGCAGCAGGACGCCGCGGCGCTCGAGTTCGCAACGAGGCACAAGGATACTCCGTTCCACATGTGCGTTGGCTCCGGCAACGTTTGGGGCGAGACCTACTGCTTCGCGATGTGCGTGCTCGAGGAGATGCAGTGGATCGCGACCAAGTCCATCCATGCTGCGGAATTCTTCCACGGCACCATTGAGATGACCGATCCCGAAATGAGCTTCATGCTCTTTAAGAGCGAGGACGAGACCCGTCCCCTGGTTGACCGAGTCGAGCGGTTCGTGCGCCAGCATACCGACAAAGTTCAGGTATGGGACACTAGGGACTTCAAACTTGAGGGAGTCGAAGAGAGCGTCCGCCCGCTCGTCTCCCCTCTGGTCATGTCCGCGATGCTGGAGCGCGTGAGCACCCATCTCTCGATCCTTCGCGATCACGATCTTGATATACGCCGCTACTATCGGGTGGTTGAGTACTAATGATTAAGCTATTGCGCGTCGACGAGCGCCTCGTTCACGGCCAGGTGGCGCTTGCGTGGACCAACTCCCTCAATGCCGATTGCATCTTCGTGGTTAACGATGACGTTAGAAAAGACAAGCTCCGCCTGACGACGCTTAAGATGGCGGTGCCCGCCGGCGTCAAATTCGTCTCCAAAAGCGTTGATGATGCTGTCGAGGTTCTTAACTCCGGTAAGACGGATAAATACAAGATGCTTATCGTCGTCGACAGCGTGGCGGATGCTCTCAAGCTTGCGAAGGGCACCGGACTCGTCACCAGCGTGAACCTTGGCAACATGAAGCGTCTTGAAGGCCGCCGGCAGCTTACGTCTTCGGTATTCGCTACGGACGAGGAAATCGGGGTGATTCGAGAGCTCCTCTCCATGGGAGTCTCGGTAGGGTGCCAGCCGGTCCCAACGGAGGCGAGCGTTCCCGTCGAAACACTTATCTAGGTGGGGAACTAATTTACGAGATAGAGTTTGAGAGGTGGGATAATGATTATTCAAGCAGCCCTAGTCGCCGTTGTTGCGTTCCTCGCTTCGGTCGATGAACAACTATTTGGTGCAAGCATGATGGCACGCCCCCTATTCACCGGCATGCTGGTCGGTGCGATTATGGGCGATATCCAGACGGGTGTAACCGTCGGAGCGGCTCTTGAAGCAATGTTTATGGGCTCCATCATGGTTGGCAGCGCCGTTCCCCCCGAGGTGTACGCTTCGAGTACGTTGAGCATCGCCGTGGCGATAAATGCCGGTACTGGCGCTGGTTCTGCCGTCGCGCTGGCTCTGCCCCTTTCTGTCTTCTTGCAGATGTGGAGAAATTTCTGCTATGCCGTCCCGGGGAGCTGGGCTGGAACGAAGATCCAGGAGGCGCTGGACGCACGCGATCTTAAAAGGGCAAATATTCTGCATCTTACGGTCGTGCCTCTGTCTCTTGGCATTCCCTCGGCGCTGCTGGTGTTCATTTCCTTGTATTTTGGCGCGGACGGAATCAATGCGGCGCTGAACGCGATTCCGCAGGTTGTACTCGACGGATTCAACGTTGCGGCTGGCGTTTTGTCTTGTGTCGGCTTGGCCATGCTTATCAAGATCATGTCGAACAACAAGATTCTTCCTTACCTGTTCCTGGGATTCATTGCGGTCGTTTACCTGGGCATGGATGTTATCGGCGTCGCGGTTGCGGGTCTTTGCGTTGCCCTCATTGCAGTATTCAACATGAAGTTTGATGAAGAGGAGGACTTCTAATGAGCGAGCAGGCTTTTCAGGTAAATAAGCAGGGCGTCGGGACGATGACCCCCGCGGAGCAGCGCAGTATATTCTGGCGTTCGTTTACCATTCAGGGGTCTTGGTCGTTCGACAAGATGATGGCGTACGGATGCATGTACGCCCTCGAGAAGCCCCTTCGTAGAATCTATTCGAGCGATGATGACTTCTACGCTGCCCTCGAAAGGCATACCGAGACCTTCAATATCACGCCCCATGTCTCTCCGTTCGTCCTAAGCCTGGCCGTCGCCATGGAGGAGGAGGCGGCAAAGAATCCGGATTTTGACGTGAAGGCAATCAATAACCTCAAGGTTGGCCTGATGGGTCCCCTTTCGGGAATCGGTGACTCATTCTTCTGGGGAACGTTTCGAGTAATCTGCGCCGGAATCGGAATCGGCCTCGCCTCGACCGGCAACATGATGGGCAGCATCCTCTATTTTCTTTTGTACACCGCGATTCATTTTGCAACCAAAATTCTTGCGGGAAAACTCGGTTATCAGCTGGGAACCCAGTTTTTGGAGAAGTCGGAAGAGGCGCATCTTATGGAACGCCTTTCTTACGGCGCATCGATCCTCGGTATGACCGTTATCGGCGCGATGATCGCGACCATGGTCTCGCTTTCCACCAGCTTAACGTTTACGCTTGGCGGTACGGAAACCGCGCTGCAGTCTATCTTCGATCAGATCTTCCCGAATTTGCTGCCCCTTGCCGCGACTTTCATTTGCGTCTGGCTGCTTAATAAAAACGTTAAGACCATTTACATCATCCTTGGAATCTTCGTACTCAGCGTTTTGGGATGCATGCTTGGCATCTTTTGATTTGAGGAATGAAGCCCCTTCGCGGATTGCGAGCTGAGAGGCTAAACGAAAATACATACAGCTTCAAGATACGGTTGGAAGCGCTCGATTCGGTCATTTGCCGGATTGAGCGCTTCTACTTAATCCATGGCAAATTTCAGGCTCTTCGTGGATTCGCATGGGTATACGCTTCGGAAAAAGCGAGTCCGATACGAATGGCGGTCTACACAATCGATGGGCGCTTGCAGTCGCCTGATAGATTTGTATAGATGGCGATATACGGCCGGCCTTCAAGCGGTCTACGCATTTCTGGGTATGAGCCCCATATGCGAGTGGGCAACAAGGCGGAGGCCTCCCATGATCTACGCTATTTCTGATATCCACGGCTGCCTGGACGAGTTCGAGGAGGCGCTCGCCGGCGTCGACCTCTCCGAAGTGGGGTCGCGCCTGGTGCTGCTCGGCGAGTACTGTGACAGGGGGCAAGGGCTCCTACGACATCTTCCCTTCAGCCTCTTGTTGAGGAACCCAAGATGAATACCGAGAGCATCGGTGGTTTGAGCTTGAAGTCGGGTTTTTGGGAGATTCGTCCAGCGTTTAAGGACGACCCCTATGATCCGCGCGGACTGCATCTATCTCGAAGCGTGGTGGGCCTTGCACGCGATTCGCAAGGCAGGATTTATGACCGCGTTCGTATCATCTTCGCCTCGCGCCTTGTGTGGGGCGCGATGTTTCTGGACTTGTTTACAGAAAGCGCGCCATATATGTTGGCATGCAGGTGACGTCACCGTCTTGTCGAAGGTCTTTTGTATACGCCAGGAAGCGTCGCCCAATCCTGGATGCATATTTCTCGCCAAACGCATCAAGTGAGGCATGGGTTTTGTATCCCGAGGACTTGACCTCAACGGGAGAAATCTTTTTACCGTCGCTTACAACAAAGTCAATCTCGTAGTTGCGGTTTGCGCCCTTTTTTGGCCAGGTGTGATAAAACAGCCTGTGTCCTTGTGCGACCAGTTCCTGCGCAACGACGTTTTCGTAAACCGAGCCGAGATTTGCCGGCAGCTTGTCAGAAAGCAATGCTTGGTACACGGTGTTATCGGTAAAATCCTTGTCTTTGAACATAAGGGTTACAAACAGTCCCGTATCAGCAAGGTATAGTTTAAATTTCTCGAGATCTATGCTTGAAGACATTCCCACATTGGGATCGTTTGCGTGATAGGCAACAAGCGTTGTCTTAGACTCCTTTAGTTCTGATATCTCCTCAAGTACGTCGGATGCCTGGCGATTGGCCAGCACTGCTGAAACCTGGTACCGAGATGCCTTTTTGGAGAGTTGCGCTGGAATGGCGTCAAAGAGAAGGGATAGCGCTCCGGACGGGCTGATCTTATGAAAGTCGTCTTCGTAAAGCGAGATGATGCCGCGTTTAACGGTATCGACTGCCTGGAGGTTGTTGGTTTTTATATATGAGCTGACGGCTTGAGGCATGCCGCCAACTAGCATGTAAAGACGGAAGTCCCTCATGAGCTTGCGATTGAGCTGGTCGCCAAGCGGACGCCTCTCTTCAAAAGTTTTCTTTAGTAGAGGGATTGTGCCCGTATCGCCAAGTGCCCATTTGAACTCTTCAAAATCCATGGGCCGCATCTGAAGTTTATATTCTTCGCTGGGAATAACAATTCCTTGGACGTTCCTTCTAATCGATATGAGCGAGCCGGTCTCTATATAGTCATAGCGACCGTCTGCGACTAGATGTTTGATTGCTTGCCGCGCCTTTGGGCAGAGCTGCACCTCGTCAAAGATAATTGCTGATTCTCGTTTATGGAGCTGAACTCCGTAATGCAGCTGCAATTGTAAAAAAAGATAGTCCAAATCCGAGACATCCTCGAACAGCTCTCCAACAGATTGGGATGCGGCTGAGAAATCCACAAGGATGTGGGTGCGATACTCGTTTTGTGCGAACGCTTTGGCAACAGTGGACTTGCCAACGCGCCGGGGCCCTTCGATAAGGGCTGCCGTTCTGCCGCTATCCCTGCGCTTCCATTCCAGCAGGTATTCATATATCTTTCGCGTGAACATAGCCCTCCAACCCGATTTCCGCACTTTTTATTTTAGCGATTTACCCGATTTCCGCACTTTTTATTTTAGCGATTTACCCGATTTCCGCACTTTCTGAGTCTTGAGCCAAGGCTTGCGGCAGGCGTTGCCATGGCGCACAAGCGTGCGGAACAAGCCTAAGGAAAACCCGGTCTGGAGGTCGATGGCGTCCTCTGCTAGCGTGGTGAGGGTACAAGGCTATGACCTACAAGGTGTGACCATGCGAGATGCGAGGGCGGCCGTATGAATAACCAGGCGTTGGATACGCTTAAAACCTACTTTGGCTATGGATCTTTCCGTCCCGGGCAGGACCGCATGGTGCAGGCCATCCTGTCTGGCCGCGATGCCTTGGGAGTCATGCCCACCGGTGCCGGCAAGTCCATCTGCTACCAGGTGCCCGCGCTCATGCTGAAGGGACTTACGCTGGTGGTGAGCCCGCTGGTGTCGCTCATGGGCGACCAGGTGCGTTCGCTGCTGGCGGCGGGCGCGCATCCTTCATACCTCAACTCGTCCCTTACCGTGCCGCAGCAGAACACGGTACTGCGTCGCGCGGAAGACGGATGGTACCAGATCATGTACGTAGCGCCCGAGCGCTTGGCAGATCCGCGCTTTATGGAGTTCGCGCAACGTCTGGCGTCCCCCGGCGGTTACGGCATTCCGCTGGTGGCGGTGGACGAGGCCCACTGCGTCTCCCAATGGGGCCAGGATTTTCGCCCATCCTATCTGCAGATCTTCGCATTCATAGAGGCCCTGCCGCAGCGTCCGGTGGTAGCGGCCTTCACGGCTACCGCTACCGAGCGCGTGCGGGAGGACATTGTCCATATGCTCGATTTGCGCTCGCCGCAGACCGTGGTGACCGGTTTCGACCGACCCAATCTGTTCTTTGGAGTGGAAGAGCTGGGCGATAAGGCGAAGGCTGCCTGGATACGCTCCTATGTCGCGCAGCATAGCCAGGAGAGCGGCATCATCTACTGCTCGACTCGCAAGGCGGTGGACGAGCTTTCCGCGGAGCTGTCGCTGGCGTTGATGCCCCAAGGTATCCGGGTGGGGCGCTACCACGCGGGCTTGGGTAACGATGAGCGAGCGCAAAACCAGGCGGACTTTATCGACGACCGCGTGCCGGTGATGGTGGCCACCAATGCGTTTGGCATGGGTATCGACAAGCCCAACGTGCGATACGTGATTCACAACAACGTGCCGGAAAGCATCGAGGCGTATTACCAAGAGGCGGGCCGCGCCGGCCGCGACGGCGATCCCGCCAGCTGCTATCTGCTGTGGAACGGCAACGATTTCAGACTGCGCCGGTTCTTGATAGAGAAGAGCCGTGATGCGGCGGGGCTGGACGAGGACGGCTTGCCGCGTCCCGACCTTGACCAGGAGCAGCTTGAGCGCGCCTGCCAGAACCGTTACCGTCTTCTGCGCCAGATGGAGGGCTACTGCCAGACTACCGGGTGCTTGCGCGAGTACATGCTCCGCTATTTTGGGGACGAGGGCGCATTGCCGGATGCGCGGATGGGCGCGCAGCTGGGTGCCAGCCAGCCCTTGTCCGCAAAGAGCGATGATTGCGGCGCATGCTCCAACTGCCTTACCGAGTTTGAGGTGGAGGACGTGACGCAGGTTGCCCGCGCGATCGTGGAGTTTGTGGCGCCGCGGGCGGGTCGGTTTGGCAAGACGCTTATAGCCGATGCCCTGCACGGCGCCAACAACGAGCGGGTGCGCAACTGCCATCTCGATGAGGCGGCGGGATACGGCGGGCTGGCTGGTTGCTCCCTGGCGCGTATCAAGGATGTGGTGGACCAGCTCGCGGGCCGCGGATACCTTTCCGTATCGCAAGGGCAGTATCCCGTGATCGCGCTGGGGCCGCGTGCGGTCGAGGTGCTGGGAGAGAGCTCTGGCGACGGGGCTGCGTCTGCGACGCCGTTTGAATTCACTATCAAGCGCAGGTCCAGCAAGCGCTCCGGATCTGCCCGCGCCCGCCGTGCGGTCGATTTGCTGCGCGAGGAAGCCGCCCTGGATGCTCGGCCTCGCGTGGGCGATGACGCCGAGCTGTTCGAGAGCCTGCGCGAGCTGCGTACGGATTTTGCGCGCGAGCGGGGTTGGGCGCCCTATATGGTGTGCAGCGACGCGGCTCTTCGCGGCATGTGCCGTCGGCGCCCCCATAGCCTTGAGGAGCTTTTGGATGTTCCGGGCATCGGCGAGAAGAAGGCGGCGGACTTTGGTCGCGCGTTTTTGGAGCGCATCGAGGAGTTTGAGGACCGACATTTGGGTGAGGTTTAGCCGCTGTTGCAAAAGTCCAGTTGAACGCGGTGCTCACACATTTTTCCTTGGAACTTTGTGCGAGACTCCCACATTTTTCCTTGGAACTTTGTGCGAGACTCCCACATTTTGCTTGGGAAGTTGCTAAACTGACCTAGAGATAAGGATGAGCGCGGCTGGAGGGCTCTATGGAAAGAACGTGTATGGCGGAGCTGGTTGCGTGGAAGGGCCGTTCCGGACGTAAGCCTCTTATTGTAAAAGGCGCTCGCCAGACAGGTAAGACCTGGCTTGTAAAGGAGTTTGGGCGCCGACAGTTCGCCGATACGGTGACGATCGATTTCATGCTCGATGAGAGCTATAAGAGCCTCTTTGCTCAAGACCTTGATCCTCGTAGAATCATCACTCAAATTGAGCTGCGCACGGGGCGTCGCATAGACCCTGAGGATACGCTGCTCTTCTTTGATGAAATACAAGAAGCTCCTCGTGGCCTTACATCTCTAAAGTACTTCTGTGAACAGGCTCCTGAATACCATGTTGTCGCAGCAGGCTCTTATATGGGACTTGGTTTGCGACGTGAGGGGGAGAGCTATCCGGTTGGCAAAGTTGACATGCTGACCTTTTATCCCCTGACGTTTGAAGAGTTTGTTCGCGCTGCTGCGGGTGACGTGCTTGCCGACGCCCTTGAAGCGGGGGACATGGCATTGCTTGATAGCGTAGCGGATGTGATTGAACGCCATCTGAAAGATTACATGGTCATTGGCGGCATGCCAGAAGTGGTGGCGGAGTTTGTCGCGTCGGGCGATTATGCGGAGTGTCGACGGCTGCAGGGCGATATCCTTCAAGCGTATGATGCGGACTTTAGCAAGCGCGCACCGGTTAGGCTGTTGGAGCGCATGAGGATGGCGTGGCGCTCTATACCAAGCCAGCTTGCGCATGAGAACAAGAAGTTTGTGTACGGAGCGGTAAGGCCGGGCGCTAGGGCGCGTGATTTTGAGGAAGCTCTGCAGTGGCTTGAAGATTATGGGGTGGTTTATAAAGTTCCTCGCGTCGCCGCGTTACGCCTTCCGCTTGGGGGCTATGAGGATCTATCTGCGTTCAAGCTCTTTTGCTGCGATTTGGGTTTGCTGGGTGCTATGGCGGGGCTGCCGGAGACGGCGGTGATTGATGGGTCACGCGTCTTCACTGAATTTAAGGGAGCGCTGACCGAGCAATATGTTTTGCAGGAGTATGTTGCCCAGGGAGAGCAGCCGGTCTATTGGTCTAATGATTCAGGATCTGCAGAAATAGACTTTGCGCTTACCAGTTCGCGCGGCATTATTCCTGTTGAAGTAAAGGCAGGGGAGAACCTTCGGTCTAAAAGCTTGCGCGTTGCATGCGAAAAGTTTTGCATTGACCGTGCTATCCGAACATCATTGTCTCCGTATCGAGACGATGGGTGGCTGATTAATGTTCCCCTTTGGGCGGTAATGCATAGCAAGCGCTTTGCTTTGAGCCAATAGCAAGATCAATGGAAATGAGGCCGGCTTGCGGGGGATTTCCCAACAAGCCGGCTCTTCCTGCCATGATTTGCCACCGGGTGAGGCGGCTGTTGATGTCGCGAATATGTTGGTAGCCGGCGCGGAACGTCTTGGGCTCTGCCTGAGCCGGCCCCATCGCACAATCAGCTTCGCTGCGGCCGATGGTGTGGGCGGCGGAGCGGAAAAAACGCCCTGCTCGTTGCCCCGACCGGTCATGAGGCGGGCGCGTTCATCACGGCATTTTCGTCGAGCCGAACCGTGGCAAGGCATGAGAATTGTATTCCTAACGGAAACGTCCTCCAATGTCTTCAACCTCCGCAAGCGCCATTGCTCTTCGTTCGCGGACTGCTGCGCGTAAGCCCCCGCTTGTGCCCGCTCAAACGAACGCGGCCCCGCTTCTCTAAGGCTAAAAACAACATAAAGATACGTTCGTCCCCTAAATAACTACAGTTCAAGTGTTCAAATCTGGCTTCCCAGGGGCTGCCTGCTAATAATGTAAACGGTTCAAGTTGAAACGGTTACACAAACACACTAAACCAGTGATGTTATAGAACCAGCAGGTAAAAGCCTTGATGAGGGGAGGTTGAAATGGAACAGGTTGAACATCGTTTTGAGGAATGCCGCGCTGCGGCAATCGATCTTGGAGCTTCGAGCGGTCGCGTGATCGTGGGCGTCATCGAAGACGGTCAGAGCCTTTCCTTGCATGAGGTCCATCGGTTCGAAAACGGCCTTGTCCGCCATGGCGAGACGCTCGTATGGGATATGGACAAGATCGTCGCGCAGGTCGAGGCGGGCTTGGTGGCCGCGGCGGAAGCCGGGGCGACGACATGCGCCATCGATACCTGGGGCGTCGACTACGGTTTGGTCGATAGCGATGGCAGCCTGCTGGGTCCGGTGGTGGGCTACCGAGATGCCCGCACGGAGGGGCTCGCCGCCGCCTTGTTCGAGGACGGTACGCTTGCAGACGCCTATGAGAGGACGGGAATCCCCGCGTTGGATATCAACACGTCCGTTCAGATTGCGGCGCAGGTTCGCGACGAGGGCCCTCTTCCGGCGGATGCGCAGATCTTGATGGTTCCCGATCTGATCACCTTCCTTCTAACGGGCGACCGCGGGACGGAGGCGAGCATCGCTTCTACCACGCAGCTTATGGACGCTTCCTCCAAGCAGTGGGACAGGGAGCTGCTGGGGCGGCTTGGCATGGACGATGCCATGGTCCCCGTTATTCGGCCCCTGGGCTCGGATGCGGGCGAGGTGAGGCTCGGCGATCATGCCGGCATGCGTATGGTGCGCGCGTGCGAGCACGACACGGCCAGCGCGGTGGCGAGTATTGGATTGGAGCCCGGCGACGCGTTTATCTCTTGCGGAACCTGGTCCCTTGTTGGCGTTGCCCGCGATACGCCCCTCGCAACACCGGAGGCTCTCGCAGCAGGGTTATCCAACGAGAGCGGACCGGACGCGTCGACCCTTCTGCTTGCGAACTGCACCGGGCTTTGGATCGCCCAGCAGCTCAAGATTGAAATGGAGGAGAGCCTTGGTCGGGGGCTCACGTGGCAGGGGATAGCCGAAGTGGTCCGCGCGTCTCACGCATCGACCTTCTTGTTCGACACCGAGGACCCTTCCCTCGCGCGGCCCGGCAACATGCTGGGAAAGCTTGAGAGGCTTGCCCGCGAGGAGGGTATCGAGGGCGACCTGGGCATCGCGGCGCTGTTCGGTTCGGTGTATGAAAGCCTCGCCAGGCAGTATGCGCAGGTTATCGAGCGTTTGCAACGGGTGACCGGAGAGCCCGTTGAGCGGATTCGCGTGATAGGCGGCGGATCGCGCAACGCCGTGCTCTGCCAGATGGTGGCGGACGAATGCGGATTGCCGGTAATCGCGGGCCCCGCGGAGGCATCCGCCGTGGGAAACCTGCTGGTCCAGTTCTGCGCTCAGGGTGCGTTTTGCTCCCTGGAAGACGCGCGACGCGTTGTCGGCCCGTCGCTGGAATGCGGAACGTATCTGCCGCGCGCAGCAAGCGATTTGTAACGAAAGGGGCACGCCTTATGTTGAACGGCGTTCCCGCAAATATAGGGCCCGATCTTTTGAAGGTGCTATCCGAGATGGGCCATGGCGACGAGCTCGTAATCGCGGACGGTAACTTTCCCTCTGCGGCGCTTGCCCAGCGCTTGGTCCGAGCGGATGGTATGGGCGTGCCGGAGATGCTCGAGAGTGTTTTGAAGCTGGTGCCGCTCGATACGTACGTTGAGAGCCCGCTCGTGCTTATGGCGACCGTCGAGGGCGACCCCGAGCCTCCCATTTGGAGCGTGTACCAAGCCATCGCGGACCGCTCGCAGGAGAAGCCGCCGGCGTTAAGCCATATCGACCGCCAAGAATTCTACGAGCGTGCCAAGCGCGCCTACGCCGTGTTGGCGACAGGGGAGCGCGAGGTCTACGCAAACATCATTGTCAAAAAGGGCGTTGTGCGCTCTGTTTAAGCAAAGGGGTTGAAGGTCAGATGAACTATCCAAAGATTGGCATACGACCCGCCATCGATGGCCGCCAAGGAGGAGTGCGCGAGTCCCTTGAGGGGCAGACCATGGCGATGGCGCAGGCCGCCAAGGAGCTTATCGAGAGCTCTCTGCGCTATGCGGACGGCGCGCCGGTCGAGTGCGTGGTCGCGTCCCGTACCATCGGCGGTCGCGCGGATGCCGAGGCCGCTCGTTGCGAGTTTCTCGATAAGAACGTCGTCGCCACGCTCACGGTTACCCCGTGCTGGTGCTACGGAACCGAGACGCTGGACCTTGATCCGGCGACCATCAAGGCGGTATGGGGTTTCAACGGCACGGAGCGCCCCGGCGCGGTCTACCTTGCCGCTGCGATGGCCGCGCACGCCCAGTGCGGGCTGCCCGCGTTCAAAATCTACGGTCGCGACGTGCAGGACGCCGACGACTCGTCCATCCCCGCGGACGTGGAGGAGAAGATCGTCTCCTTTGCCCGCGCCGCCGTCGCCGCAGGTCAGATGCGCGGCAAGGCCTACGTGAACCTGGGCGCCAGCGCCATGGGCATCGCGGGCTCGCAGGTAAACGTCGAGTTCTTCCAGAAGTACCTGGGCATGTCGGTTGAGTTTGTCGACATGACCGAGATTTTGCGCCGCATGGCCCTGCATATCTACGACGAGGACGAGGTCGCCCGCGCCCGCGCGTGGATCGAGCGGAAGTGCCCCGAGGGCGTGGATATCAACCTGGGCCGCGAGCTGCCCCGAATCATCACTGACTCCAAGGTGGTCCCGGCAGACGAGGGCTGGGATTTCATCGCCCGCCAGGTCGTCATCATCCGCGACATCCTTTTCGGCAATCCAAAGCTGGCCGAGATGGGCTGGCTCGAGGAATCGCGCGGCCGCAACGCCATCGCAGGCGGCTTCCAGGGACAGCGCCAGTGGACCGACTGGCTGCCCAACGGAGATTTCGCCGAGGCCATCATAACCTCCACCTTCGATTGGAACGGAGCGCGCCAGCCCACGGCCTTCGCCACGGAGAACGATACCCTGAACGGCGCCTCGATGCTGTTGGGAACCCTGTTGACCAACACGGCCCCCATCTTCTCGGACGTCCGCACCTACTGGAGCCCCGAAGCCGTCGAGCGCGTTTGCGGCAAGCGGCTTGAGGGTCGAGCCGCCAACGGCGTGCTGCATCTCATCAACTCGGGAGCAACCGCCTTGGATGCATCGGGTGCCGTGCGCGATGAGCGCGGCGAGTCGATCATGAAGCCGTTTTGGGAGATGGATCAGGACGATATCGATGCCTGCCTTGCCGCTACGGACTGGTGCCGCGCCAACTACGAGTACTTCCGCGGCGGCGGATTCTCGTCCCACTTCAAGACCGCGGGCGAGATGCCGCTGACCATGATCCGCTTGAACATGGTTGCGGGCGTGGGGCCGACCCTGCAGATCGCGGAGGGTTACACCTGCGTGCTGCCGGACGATGTCCACAAGACCCTGGATGAGCGCACGGACAAGACGTGGCCAACTACATGGTTCGCCCCCAGGCTGGGAGCTCCGGGCTTCGAGACCGTCTGGGACGTCATGAACCACTGGGGAGCCAACCACGGCGCATCGGTATACGGGCACGTGGGCGGCGACCTCATCACGCTGGCGAGCATGCTGCGCATTCCGGTCACGCTGCACAACGTCGAGGACGAGCGCATCTTCAGGCCCTCGCTGGTCGATGGATTTGGAACCAAGGACCTCGAAGCCGCGGATATGGCCTATTGCCAGGCGTTCGGTCCGCTGTATCGGGGTTAGAGAGGAGAGGGTATGGCTGATTTCGATCGCGCGGCACTTGTCGAGTGCGGCAAGAAGCTGGTGAACGCGGGCCTTACCAAGGGTACGGGCGGCAATCTGAGCCTGTTCGATCGCGAGCGCGGACTCATGGCGATCACGCCCTCGGGCATCGATTTCTTCGACATCCGTGAGAGCGACATCGTGGTGATGGATTCGGAGGGCAAGGTGGTGGAGGGCGCGCGCACGCCATCGAGCGAGTGGCAGATGCACCTTGAGACCTATCTGGCGCGCCCGGACATCGATGCGGTGATCCATGCCCATACGATGTACGCGACGGTGATGGCGTGCCTGCGCGAGCCCCTACCCGCGACCCACTATATGGTCGCCGTCGCCGGCGTGGACGTTCCGGTGGCGGAGTACGCCACCTACGGCACGCCGGAGCTCGCCCACAACGCCGTGAAGGCGATGAAGGGGCGCCGCGCGGTGCTGCTTGCGAACCATGGCATCCTGGCGGGCGCGAACGATTTGCTCAACGCCTTCAACATCGTGGAGGAAGTCGAGTACTGCGCTCAGGTCCATTGCATTGCAAAGAGCGTTGGAACCCCCGTCGAGCTGCCGCTTTCCGAGATGGAGGGCATGCTCGAACGATTCAAGACCTATGGACAGAAAACCGAGTACAAGGAGGAAGCATGTCAGTAAAGTTCGTTCGCATCGATGACCGCCTGCTGCACGGCCAGGTAGTCACCACGTGGCTCAAGCGCTACGACATCGAGCAGGCCATCATCGTCAGCGAAGAGGTCGCGCAGGACAAGACCCGCCAGATGATTCTGAAGCTGGCGGCCCCCTCGGGCCTGCGCGTCGTGTTCTTCAGCCCCGAGAAGCTCATCAAGGTTCTGGAGAAGTCCGAGGTCACCCGATCCACGCTGCTGCTCTTCACCAATCCTCGCGAGGTGTACGAGTGCATCGAGGGCGGCGTCGAGATTCCCTTCCTGAACGTTGGCAACATGAGCAAGACCGAGTCCAACGAGAAGATCACCGCCGGCGTCGCGGTGACCGAGGAGGACCGCTCCTACTTCAAGAAGATCATCGATGCAGGGGTCAACGTGGAGATCCAGATGGTCCCCACTGACAAGGTTTCCCAGATGAAGGACTTTATTGGAGGTAACGACTGATGTTTGTTCAAGCTTTGCTAGTCGCTCTCGTGGGAATCATCGCCACAATCGACTATAACGGCCCCCTGTTCATGATCCATCGCCCGTTGGTGACCGGTACGTTGACGGGCCTGGTGCTGGGCGACATGACCCAGGGTGTGATCATCGGCTCCTCGCTCGAGTTGATGTGGCTCGGCGTCACCGGCATCGGCGGCTACACTCCGCCCGACACCATCTCCGGCGCCATCGTAGGCACCGCGCTCGGCATCCTTTCCGGTCAGGGCGCCACGGCGGGCATCGCCATCGCCGTTCCGGTCGCCGTGGTGACCCAGCAGCTCGACGTTCTCGCCAAGACTGCCGACATCGCGTTCGTCAAGAAGGCCGACACCGCCGCGGAGCGCGGTGACATCAGCAAGATCGGCCTGTACCAGTACGCATCCCTGGGAATCATCGTTCTGTTCAAGGTCGTTCCGATCTTCCTGGCGGTCCTTGTTGGCGGCGAGTACGTGCAGTCCCTGTTCGACATGATCCCCGATGTGGTCATGAAGGGCCTGAACGTCGCTGGCGGCCTGCTTCCCGCCATCGGCTTCGGCATGCTCCTCAACATGATGCTGAAGAAGATGTGGGTCTTCCTGCTTGTGGGCTTCATCGCCTCCGCGTTCCTGGGCATGTCCACGATCGGCATCACCTTTGTGGGCGTCGCCGTGGCATACCTGACCGTCATGATGGGCAACGGCTTTGGCTCCGAGACCCCTGCCCCCGTTGCCGCCCAGACCGAATCCGCTTCCAATGATGATGACGAGGTGTATGACCTGTGAGCACCGATAACACCAAGATGAGCGAGAACGCCATCACCCCTTCCGTCCTTAACAAGATGTTCGGCCGCGCTCTCATGTACGGCGCGTCCTGGAACTACGAGCGCATGCAGAACCTGGGCTTCCTCTACATGATGGTCCCCGCCCTCAAGAGGACGTACAAGAACAATACCCCCGCCATGGCGCAGGCCATGAAGCGCCACCTGGAGTTCTTCAACACCCATCAGACCGCTGCCCCCTTTATCGGCGGCGTCGCCGCGGCGATGGAAGAGAACGAGGGCAACGACGGGGGCCGCGCCATCAGCGGTATCAAGGTCGGCCTTATGGGACCGCTCGCCGGCATCGGCGACTCCCTGATCTGGCTCACCCTGGTCCCCATCTGCTTCTCCATCGGCGCTTCCTATTCCGCCGAGGGCGGCCTTCTGGGCGTTGCCATCGCGCTGCTCTTGATCAACGTCATCAACGTTCCCCTTAAGTACTTCGGCCTCAAGTTCGGCTATTCCAGCGGCTCCAAGTTCATCCAGGAGAGCGCCGCCCGCGGCACCCTGGATACCATCACCAACATGGCTATCGCCCTTGGCCTGGTGCTGGTCGGTGGACTGATTCCCCAGATGGTGGGCATCACCTTTGGCCTGGAGTTCACCCAGGGCGAGTTGGTGGTCAGCATTCAGGAGCTCATCAACGGCCTCATCCCCGGCGTGATCCCCATGCTGCTCACGCTGCTCATGTGCTACCTGGTGCGTAAGGGCAAGAGTCCCGTCTTCCTGATCGTGGTCACGCTGGTTGCAGCCATCGCGCTCACTGCGCTGGGCGTGCTCACCACGGCCTAGGCAATCGCGTCTAAGGCGGCGCAAGCAAGATTTGAATGGCGCGGGGCGTTTCCGGTCCAAGGGACGCCCCGCGCATGCTAGGAGGAAATATGCGGCTGTGGTACACGTCTCCCGCGTCCGTTTGGAACGAGGCCCTGCCTATTGGCAACGGGCATATCGCCGGCATGGTCTTCGGCGGAGTCGAAAACGAAAAGTTCTCGCTTAACGATGAGACCATCTGGTACCGCGGGCCGGCGGACCGCAACAACCCAAGCTCGGCGGATAACCTGGGCAAGATTCGAGAACTGCTCGCCGCGGGCGATGTGGAGGCGGCCGAGGATCTGGTGGCGCTGACCATGTTCGCCACGCCTCGCGACCAGAGCCATTACGAGGTCCTGGGCGAGATGTTCCTGGAGCAGCGCGGCGTCGCCCTGGAAGCCTGCGAGTCGTACGAGCGCGAGCTCGATCTGGAAAACGCCCTGTGCCGCGTTTCCTTCTCGTGCGGCGGGGTGGACTACCGCCGCGAATACTTCTCCAGTTTCGCCAGGAACGTCATACTCGCCCGCCTGACCGCGTCCAAGGAGGGTTCCATATCCCTTCGCGCGACTCTGGGCAGGTGCAAGCGATTCAACGATTCCGTTCGCCAGTATCGCGACAGGGGCGTCATCATGGCTGCCCATGCCGGCGGTGCGGCGGGCGTGGGGTTCGAGGTGGGCCTGCGCGTGGTGTCGTGCGACGGGAGCGTGCGCGTTCTGGGCGAGACCATCGTGGTGGATGGAGCCACCGAGGTCGTTCTCGCCCTGGTGTCGTCGACCGATTACTGGAGCGCCGGCGCCGTCGAGCCCGACGCCTCATCGCTGATGGACGGATTCGACGGGCTCGATTTCGACTGCGCTTTGGATGACCATGTCGCAGCGTATCGCGAGCAGTACGGTCGTGTCGCGCTGGATATCGCAGCGGACGAGAAAGCCCCCTCGATTCCCACGGACGGCCTCATCGCCTGCGCGCGCGAGGGGCGCCATGTGCCGTACCTTCTGAACCTTGCCTTTGATTATGGCCGCTACCTGCTACTATCGTCCAGCCAACCTGGAGGCCTCCCCGCAAACCTCCAGGGCATCTGGTGCGAGGACATCGATCCGATCTGGGGGTCGAAGTACACCATCAACATCAATACCGAGATGAATTATTGGATGTGCGGGCCGGCCGATCTGCCCGAGGCGCAGCTTCCGTTGTTCGACCTTCTCGAGCGCATGCGCGAGTTCGGTCGCCGGACCGCCCGCGCCATGTACGGAGCCCGCGGATTCACCTGCCATCACAACACGGACGGTTTCGCCGACACCGCGCCCCAGTCCCACGCGATCGGCGCCGCCGTGTGGCCCCTCACCGTTCCCTGGCTGCTCACGCACATCTGGGAACAGTACCGCTTCTTTGGTGACGCGTCGGTTCTGGCGGAGCATCTCGACATGTTCAAGGAGGCGCTGCTGTTCTTCGAGGACTACCTCTTCGAATACCAGGGCTATTTGGTGACCGGTCCATCCGCTTCGCCGGAGAACAGGTACCGCTTGCCAAACGGCGTCGAGGGCAACGTGTGCCTATCGCCTGCGATCGACAACCAGATCCTCAGGTTCTTCTTCGATTGCTGCGTCGATATCGCCCGCGTGCTGGGCGACCAATCGGATTTCGCGGCCCGCGCCAAGGCGCTGGCAGACCGCTTGCCGCCGACGCGCATCGGCTCGTACGGTCAGATACAGGAGTGGCTCGAGGATTACGAGGGTACTATATCTGCAGATATGTTCAATAAACTTAACTCTGGTCTAAATGGGGATA
>OHAX01000212.1_pt1 | contig 42417 bp, 57 predicted proteins | sample 1577261 | NCBI WGS metagenome assembly OHAX01 (sample SAMEA3541483, study PRJEB24748) | human gut metagenome | biome: human gut; feature: human-associated habitat; material: faeces | place: China | collected 2012 | reverse complement strand
TGGAAATGTGGAACTTGTATTTACCCATGCATCAGATTACACGATTGTTGTTGATGCCAAGATTATGAGTGATAACGGTCAGGCAGACAACAAATCTGATGAAACCATTCCTGCACCTAAGACAGATGACAGCACTTCAAAATATGCATGGAATAATACGATAATCATTATTATAGGTATCTGTATTATACTGAATGTTTTTGGAGCTGTATTCTATGTAAGAAAAAAGAGTGGTTCTGAGGAAGAATAAGTATCTGACATAGTAATTGAATAAAAGTGGGAATGTGGGAGCGTACTGGCAAAGGGTGTAACAGTATAAACATGAAAAGCGGTGTATGTCTTGATGAAGAGACGTATGCCGCTTATTTGCGTCAAAAATGATAGAAAACTAAAAGAAAAAAAGAAAAAAGAAAAAAACTAAAGAAAAAAAGAAACTAAAAGAAAAAAGAAAAAAAACCTCAGTCTGGAATATTTTTTGTCGGTGAAACTTTTTGCGGGAATACAGCGTCAAAATCGTAGAATATATCAAAAGAATATGTGTTACAATAAATACCGAAAAATAATTGCATGCAGTTTTCAAAAGTGAGGAAAGGATATATGTCGGACAGAAAAAAAGAACAGGCGGTGGAGCGTGCCCTGACGGAAGGGTATGAGAAGTATTACCGTCTTGCTTATAGTTATGTACATAATGAAGCGGACGCGCTGGATATTGTACAGGAAGCAGCCTATAAAGCTATTTTAAAAAGTGACAGCCTGAAGGAGCCGCAATACGTGGAGACCTGGGTGTACCGGATCGTGATCAACGAGGCGTGCAGCTTCCTGCGCAGCCGGAAGGAGAGCGTGGATGTGGAGGAGATCCAGGCGGCAAGTGAAGATATCTATGAAAATATTGATTTAAAGCGCGCAATAGAAAATCTTGACCCAAAGGATCGTGCCATCGTAGTCCTACGATTTTTTGAGGACAGGCAGCTGGAGGAGATCGCGAAGATCCTGGATGAGAACCTGAGTACGGTAAAGAGCAGGCTGTACCGGGTGATGAAAAAACTGCGGCTGAACCTCGAGGGCAGCATGGGCTGAGCAATCCGTAGTCAAAGTCGTGGGATTTTGCCCCGACATCATATATAGGCAGGACATAAGACAGATACAGACAAAGAGATATAGGAAGATATAGGAAGAGATAACATGACCGGTCCGAACCGACCGGGCAGATGGAGAATAGATATGACAGAACAGGAACAGTTGAGACAATTAAAAGAGGAGTATGAGAATATGATAATACCCGAAGCGGGACGGGAACGGCTGCAGGCAGGTATCGACAGAGCCCGGATGGAGAAAAAAAGAGTAGAGCACGCCAGAAGGCGTTCTGCATGGACAGCAGTGGCGGCTGCAGCAGTCGTGATGATCGCACTGCCAAATACCAATATACAGATAGCCCATGCCATGGAAAATATTCCGTTGCTGGGTGGCTTTTTTAGGCTGGTAACAGTGCGGCAGTACAATTACAGTGACGAGAACCATGATGCTGAAGTAGAACTTGCACAGATCAACTATGGAGAAGACGCAGGAGAAGGTGCTTCCGTTGGAGAAGTGGCAGCCACTCCTAAGGGCACAGCAGCCGGAAGTGTGGAAGGTGTCGGACAGGAGGCTGCGGTAGCAAATCTGTCGGAAGACGGTGTGGAAGCGGTCAACCAGGATATGGAGGCTACGGTAGAGGAACTGATCCGTCAGTTCGAGGATACCTTATCCGAGGAAGGATACCATGGTCTGCATGTGTCCCAGGAGGTCGTTACGGACAATGAGAGGTATTACACCGTAAAATTAAGCGTGTTGGAGACGGAAGCCAGCGGCTACGAGAATAATCAGTTTTATACGATTGATAAACAGACGGGAAATGTGGTGACACTGGAAGATCTGTTTGTGGAAGGGAGCGACTATATTTCCGCGATCAGCGAGAACATTAAGACCCAGATGCAGGAGCAGATGGCGGCGGACGAAGGCGTGATCTATTTCCTGGATAATGACGATATGCCGGAATTCAATTTTCAGGGGATCACGGAGCAGACGAACTTCTATTTTAATGAAAAAGACGAACTGGTCATTGCCTTTGACGAATACGAAGTGGCTCCCGGTTCTATGGGAGCACCGGAATTTGTGATTCCGCAGGAAGTGACGGCAGCAATTTTAAAGTAAGCAAAAAATATCTAAATGGGGAAACTCCCGCATATCATGAAACAAAAGGATATGCGGGAGTTTTTTTATGTCATTGATTGTATTGGATGCGGGGCATGGTGGGGGATGGTCGGAAATACGGCTACTATTCTATAAATCCAGCATTTATGCGGGTTACAGGCTTTATTCTACCATGAGGTAATAGTGGAATTCAAGGGTATTTGTATCCTTGTAGAACACAATCTTACGCACAATGCCACGGATGGCTTCCGCTTTCAGGTCATTCGGTGCGTCACTTTCGATAATATCCAGGACAGACTGCACACGGCTTAAGAACTGCTCCTTGTAGTTCTCGGGACCGGAGGCAGCAGTCGTCAGCTCTGAGAGCAGGATTTCCAAATCTGCACGTCGCTTCTCGATCATCTCTTTATTCCGCTTGTAATCTTCCAGAGTATCAATTTCATTCAAATATGCTTCCTTGATGCGTTCCAGCTTACGATCCAAGGAAGCCAGTTCACGCTGATAACGCTGCCTGTCCAGCTCTACAGTCGGCTCATAGGTGCGGACAAGCTCAAAGGATACGTCCGTGACACTCTCCAGTACCTCATGGAGCGACGTAATTACGGCAGAGGTAAGTTTCTTTGCAGAGATGTATTGCGAGCCTGTATGAAGCCCTTTCATGTATCCCAGACACTGGAAGCCCTCGCCGGAGATATAAGATCCGCCGTGAGTGGACTTCCGAGGATAACCTTCTTTATGTGACAGGGACTTGCCACAGACTGGACATTTTACAAGACCGGACAGCCAGTGCTTCGTGTGAGAGACCGGATGCTCATAGCGTTGCATCAGCCTCTTGCTGTGTTCCCGACGCTCCTGGACTATGTTCCAGGTATCCATGTCAATGATCGGCTCATGGTGGCTGTCACTGATGATCCATTCCTCGGGATCCCGCAGGGTACTGGTGGCACTGGATTCCCGCATGTTATAACGTACCTTGCCGATGTAAAAAGGATTCTCCAGTATGTAGATCACACCTTCCTGGTCAAAATGATTACCGGTCTTCGTCTTGTATCCATGGTCATTCAGATCTCTGGTGATGTAGTTGATGTCGCTGCCGGTGGCGTACATATCGAAGATCTTACGAACAATAGCAGCTTCCTGCTCTTCGATGACAGGATTCTCATTCGGAGCCTTGGTATATCCAAGTGGCATTTTACCGTTGTAGAGACCCTTGCGAGCACGGGAGAGCATGGAACGGCGGACTTCCCCGGAGAGATTCACGGAGTAGAATTCATCCTGCCATTCAATGATCATTTCGATGAGGCGTCCATACATGCCATCGATCAGCGGCTCACTGACGGATACCACATCGATGCCAAGTTTTTTCCGGAGCATGGACTTGTAGAAAGTACTCTCGTCCTGATTCCTGGCAAACCGGCTGAACTTCCACAGGACAATGACATCGAAGGGCTTCGGCTTTGTCTTGGCTGTTGCAATCATATTCTGGAAGGCATACCGGTTGCTGGACTTACGACCGGAGCGTCCGTCCTCTTCCACGAAGATAAATTCGGACGGCAGCAGGATATTATGCTGCAGACAGTATCGTTTGATTTCCTCCAGCTGGGACTCCGGGGAATACTCCAGCTGATCATCGGTGCTGACACGGATATAAGCGGCACCGGTACGAATCGGGTCCGTGGACTCAGCAGATTTACGCATCACTTTTTTGGCCATTGCACATTCCTCCTAAGTAAATGTACGGAAAAATGGGCATAAAAATGCCCGGACATATGTTTGCATTGCAATCTGCCCGGGAAAATGATAAAATGCACTTGTTCAAGGTGATTTTATACGGGAATTCCCGGTAAGATCGGATCAGCTCCGGTGCGCCAACACAGGGGCTGATTTTTTGTAGCTACACAACGAAAGAAGCCTCGCACAAGGCGAGGCTTCTTTGGTAATAACTACAGTCTTTTTTAATGCCCTATAGGCACAGTTTCTCGATCTTTCAATCGGACGTAGTTATTATAGAACATAATATGCTCGCCGTCAATTAAAATATGTAAAGTTCTTTCAGTTTTTCATTGATTTTATCCATTGCGGCATCAGAAAATCTAATACCGGATAAAACATCTGCACTTTTGCGAGGATCAAAAATCCGCTGCTTACTAATAGTCGTTACTTGTTCAATTTTGGCAATGCTGCCATCCTTCATTCTGTGCAGTTCGACATTTATTTTGCCAAGAGCCTTTGTGTCTTCCTGGAGCTGTGTAAGACGTTCGGCCTGCCTTGCAAGAGAATCTTCAAGGTCGGATTTCATTTTAGCAGTTTTTTCGGGATCGAACTTTGTGGCATCTGCAAAAGCGATAGATATAAATTCATATACCTGACGTGACTGCTCTATATTTGTCTGACATTCTTTTATTTGTTTGGCCAAGTCTTCTGATAAGGAGTCATACTTTGCTTTTAAGCGGGTATACAATTCTCGGCCCAAAAGAACATCTCTCTCGTAAACTTTCTTTTCCTCTTTTTGAGAAGTCAAAGGAACAACAGTAATGGTTTTGGAATTATGCTTATTATCCTTATCCAAAACAATGGCATACCTCAGACCGCCCTGCTCACTGCCGACATTAAAGCCGAGATTGACTTTTATAACGTCACCACGCTTATAAGATTTGATTTTCGCAGCATCAAAAGCTTTCTCCTGGGACAGGTACAGCTGGAAGTCTTTTAGCCAGTAGCTGATAAGATCTGCACGTTTGGCATTATTGGGATCGTCAGAAGTTATCAGATCATCCAAAAAGGCGGAGAAATTTGATATAGACTGCTCTTTATGAGAGGATATTTCATCTTTTGTTTTGAGCTTGCTCATTTATAAACCTCGATTCTATCATATTTTGTAAATTGCACCGGTACAACTATATCAGCTCTAGCACGGATAATACCGGCCCGAAGTAGATAACATTATTTGTGTGCTCCGATCTCGATCATATCCACGGAGCATTTTCTGTCGTAGTCACCATTGATGATATGTGCATACTCATGCAGATAAGATTTCCGGTTCTGTTCGAAGGACAGAGCATCGTTTAGGACGATGGTAAAGCTCATATCGGGATTTGCCACCACATAGGCTTTGATGCTGTATGGCAGCGTTGCCAATACCGAATGGATATCCATGTCAGCCACCTCCTCAGAATATGTATGAGCCTTGGTCATCCGTTCCGGTTGCTTATTCGGTCAATTATTTCTTTTACAAACTGGATGTCCTCCGGCTTCACATTCCGGGAAGCATCAAAGAGGACTTTGTATTCTGGATTCTCAAAGAGAAACTGAGCTATGTCACGGGCATCAGAGTTTAAATAGTAAGACTCACTTTCCGTGCCTCTGCCTCGTAGTGTATTTAAATCTGTATTAAAAAGATCAGCTATTGCTTCTTCTGTTTCGAAGTCTGGCTCTCGCTTGTCGATTTCATACATACTTATGGTTGAAGTTGAAACACCAATCTTTTTTGCTAATTCGCTTTGAGATAAATGCTTTTTCGTTCTAAAGTATTTGAGCATATCTTTAAATTCTGACATATTATCACATCCCTTCGGACACTGAATAGGTATGCTCCTTGGTTATCCGTTCTGATTGCTCATCCGGTCGATCATCTCTTTTACAAACTGGATGTCCTCCGGCTTCACCTTCCGGGAAGCATCGAAGAGAACCTTGTATTCCGGATTCTCGAAGAGGAACTGTGCCATGTCACGTGCTTCGGGATTGAGATAATATGTTTCATCATTCCGGTTATCTTCAATGAGATCCCCAACATTAACGTGCAAGTATTTTGCAATATCGATGATCACATCTATTTTGGGGACTCTATTACCAGAACACCAACTTGATACAGTTGATTTATCAAAACCTAAATCATCTACTAAGTCTTTTTGAGACTTGTCGTTTAACATCAAATAGTATTTTAACATTTCGGCAAACTGGTTTGTGCCCATCCGAATCACCTCTTTCATTGTTCTAATTGCATTATAAGTCAGAGTTTTCAGAAACGCAACCAAAAAGTAAAAAAAGTTTACAAAATGTCTTGACAGTTTACAAAAAGTAGAGTAACATACATTTTGCAAACAAGAGTATGCACGAAGGAGGTAAATGAGAAAATGGCAAACCAATTAAAAATCAGGTTGTCTGCAGTGCGCGTAAATGCGGGCTTATCACAAGAAGAACTTGCAAGTAAAATGCGTGTATCCAGAGCAACCATAGTTAATTGGGAAAGTAATAAGGTAAAGATGAGTGAGGCTGATTTGACGTTATATTCTACAATATGTGGATTTCCGAAAGATCATATTTTTTTACCCTATTAGTTTACAAAATGAAAACTATAAATCAGTAAAGGAGGCAGCAGGAGTGATAAGACCGGATGGGACACAAAGTGCAAAAGTAATACAAGTGATTGAAACAAAATCTAAAAGAGGTATGGGGACAGAAAAAGACCCAGTACGTGAAGTTATTCAGTACTGGGATTTCCAAGGAAATTTTCTGGCAGAGATGGATAAAGAACATTGTAAGCCACTCATTGAATATGATGCGAAGGTTGTCAAGGAGTCTATTTACGCAGAAGCTGTTCCGCATCCATAAAGGCAAGTTCTGAGTCGATGAAAGTTACCATTGCTGTGATAAAGGATTTTAGGTCATCAGTAGTATAACTCTCATGTTTCCTGGTGTAATGTGTTTCATCATTACCAATCCAGGCGGAAGCTTTTGCCAATGCCTTAATTCGTTTGTTATCAATATAGTCATTGATACATGGAGAGAGTTGTTTTGTTTTAATTGTTTCTTCGGACTCAGGGGACATAAGAATTGCAAAGTCTTTGACTAAAAATTCAAGAGCTTTGCGATACCCCATGCCACATATTTCTGAAAGACCCCATTGCTCAGCTTTTTCGGCCTGATTATATATTTCTACAAACTTAGGAGAAAGAGAGGAAATTCTATCAGAAAAATAGGAAACTTCTTCTCCATCAGGAACCAGACGTATTTGTGATAAACGATTAGTGGTTCCGACAGATGGATAGGGGCATTGATAAACTCCCATAAAACAGGCCTCACAACTGTGACAAAAAAATAAAATAAATACATAACAGTTGAGACCTTCTCGTTGAATATAGAACGATGTCAGAACTTGTGCGTCTGTACCTGTATCGCAGATAGGGCAAACTCCCGGTGTAGGGTATTCGAACCTGTATCCTGGCTCATTGGAAACAATATTTATCGGATTTATTTTTTTATACATTCATAACTCCACCTTTCAAATTTATTTTATCACAAGAACGGGGAGCTGCAAATGAACTTTTTAAGAAGGAGGAATAATCAATGGAAAAGGTAGATGAACTGATCGATGCACTGGCTGAGCACATCAAAAAGCGTATCGATGAAGGTAATGACATGGAGAATGAGATCACCGAAAAGACGAAGGCTCTCGCAGAGCTGGTGTCTGCAAGAGCTTCGTCGCTTCACTGATTGTCACCATCATCTTTATCAATAGTGTCAATGATTGTTCTGAAAAAAGTGGTTACTTCCTTTGCAGTATCAGCAGAATCTGCATACTGGTTGATTAACCCGTTTTGAATAGCTAATTCAGTAAAGCTTTTGGCAAGTGTGTACTTGGAAGTCTCATTCAAATGCATGTTAAAATCTCCTTTCCATTTTACTCGGCTGCTGCAACAGCCTGTAAGTACAGTATAGGAAAAGGAGAAAGTGGATTCAATATGGTAGGCATTTCGATTTATCGAAAGAATCATTTCGGAGAATCGAAGTGCAGTAGGAAGGAGATGACAGGAATGGAGAAAATCGACAGATTATATGCTCTCTTAGAGCGTAACGACATTGATGAGAACACCAAGGCAGCGCTGCGGTGGGCAATCTTTGAGTTGGAGAATGCAACTTAGACAACCATAGCACCATAAGCTGTAGAAAAGCAGTCAGGAGGTACATATGCGGATTGTAAATTTAATCCACATCGGGGACCAGGTATTGTCATTGGATGACATGGATCCCATGAAAAAGGCAGAGATTGCCTTACGGCTGAATGAACAGAGTCTGAAGACTCTGGGATATGCAGTCAAGAAGGAAAAAGAAACAGCATAACTGCAAATATCCGTGCCCTGTACGTGGTGTTACCCGACACCACACTCCCCTTTTACACAATTAGCGTGTGTGTCCAGTCCTCCCCTGGCTGGGCACCACGTAGAGGGCATGGATGGGACGAGCATTAGATCACGTTCTGTGCGTGGTGCATCTTGCTGCATCACCATATGACGGCATATCACCCACTGCTATGATGGTATGCCGATCTCCTTCCGGTGGTACCCGGGTAGATCAGCACCGGGCACCACGCAGAGAGCGTGATCGGAAAGGGCAAAGATGAACATAGACGAAAGTTATTATGTAAGAGAAGTCATGAATAACAAGGACAGCGCAGAGTTCTGGCAGTCGTCCAATGAAAGCCTGGCGCAACGTGTATACAAGCAGGTCAAGCAGGAAACCCCTGCAGCTAAACTCTATATATTTAGCGGTGTGCAGGTAATCACGACCAACCAGGCGCAGAAGGAGATGTTACTCAGATTTCTCGAGATGGAAGAGGACATATGCAGCGCAAAAATCAATGAGATACAAGAGATAAAACGGCTGATAGAGGGGGAGAGTGCGGATGTATAAAGATATAACGATATCGATTCTCGGGGCATTACTTCTGGAGCCGGTATTTAAAACAGCAGAGACAGGAGAGCAGATCGCCATGGTCATGGGTTTGGCGGCTATGCTTTTTATTTTTTGCCTTTTTTGCGAGGATCAGGCAGAAAAATGGCAGGAAAAGCGCCGGAGGGCACGGATTATGGAGCAGAAGATAGCGAAGCTGAGAGGAGGCATAACCTGTGAGGGAAGAGAGAGCACAGGAAATATTGAAGATGCTGGAGCAGACACCGACGCAACCGCTTAGGATCCTGATCCCGCATGAGGCAGACGAGGTGATGTCCTATGTTCTGCGAAAATACAGGTCCGCACACCGTGTAGAGCTGCACAACGGAATCCATTATATCACCGTGACAGACGAGGCGGTGAGCGTCATCCTGGATCGGTTGCAGAGGGAAAGAGCAGACTTTCAGCGGACACTGGAAAGGTATGACGAGGACATCCGCGGCGTGGAATATCTGCTCGAGAATCCGCAGAAAAGACATTACTGGTCACAGAGCAGTTACATAGTGCCTCCGGCATATTCGGAGCAATAAAAAAAGCCGGCATTTGGCGATGCCGGCCAGCTCACAGAGCTACTTATATAGACAAGATAAGTATACCTCTGTAAGCCGGAAAAGTCAAGCAAAATGGGGCTTTTTGAAAGCCCCTGCGCACTTGATAAAGATATTAAAGTTAGGATACAGAGGCAATGGTAAAGCGAAAGAAAATGAGGTTAAGACATGGGGATGTCCTAGACGTGGAAGAGTACCATGATGGCAATTATGGATCCCCAGGGAAGAGCAGACAGAAGAAGGAGAAGCCGACCAAGGAACAGGTGCGGCTGATAAATCAGAGGAACAAGGTCAGAAGATGTAGATGGAGACTGATCCAGTACTTTGATCAGGGAGATCTGTTTATCACATGGACCTATGAGATCGGGAACCGTCCACCAGATATGGCAGGAGCACTGAAGGACTTCCGGGCGGCAATCATCAAGATCCGGAAGATCTACCGGGCAAGGGGTGTCCCACTCTACTGGATCAGGAACATAGAAAAGGGAACCAAGGGAGCCTGGCATATCCACCTTGTGATCAAGCAGACACCGGAGGGTGATGCGGCTGCTATCGTGACCAAGGCATGGACAAAGGGCGGCACCTACGTGGCAGAGATCCGCAACAGCAAATTTAACGGGAATGACATGGAACAGCTGGCAGGGTATCTGACCAAGGACGAGCACACTGCAGAGCAACGGGCGGACGGTACACCAGGTAAACCAAGGATTGCAGAGTCATCCTACAATACCAGCCGCAATATGCCGCTTCCGGAGCCTAAGACGGACAAGCTGGTCCGCTGGAAGCCGGAGGTCAAACCACCCAAGGGATATTACATAGCCGGGATGCATGAGGGCATCAATCCGGTCACGGGATTTTTGTACCGGAGTTACACGCTGATCAGGTTAAAAACACAGGAGCGGAAGAAAACGCCGAACAGGGTAAGGAGGTGTTGATAAATTGGAAAATGAATTGAAAGTAGTGGATATCTTTATAGGCACGACGCTCAGGGGATCCGCAAAGGGCTCCGGCCGGGCAATGTACATCATGAGGACAAAGCGCAAGAACGGCAGTGACTATGAAGCAGCTCCACAGATCGTAGAGTATGACGATACCACGGAGAGCGAGTCAGTCCTGCGTGCCATCCGGGATGCCCTGCAGCGTCTCCATTATGCCTGCACTGTAGTGATCCATACAGAGTGTAGCAACGTGGCAGCAGCTATCACACAGCATTGGCCGGAGAAATGGCAGCGGGACGGATGGAAGAGCGCCAAAGGGAACCCGGTGAAGAATGCCGTATTGTGGGAAATGCTCCTGCAGGACGTGGAAGAGGGTGGTCATATCCTGCTGGCGGAAGGCGAGAAACATGAGTATGCCGAGTGGATGCGCTTTAACATGCCATTGAAGAGGGCATTAAAAGACATTTTCACAGAAGTACCGAAAAACTGACAGCATGAGTAGGTGACATGTGTTAGAGACCATTCCGGTGACGTCACCGCAATGGTAAAAATACAACATTATGACAGTAAACAGTGACAAAATGTCACGGTTTGAGACGAAACGTACGGAAAAATCGTACAGTTGCACCGGTGCAACCGGGAAAGGAGACGAATATGTGGGATAAATTTGGAGAATTTGACTCCGTGGAAGAACTGAACAGAGCGGCAGCAGGTCAGAAGGAAGAAGGGGATGAAGAGGCGTTGATTGCCCTGGCAGTTGAAAATGGTCTGACCAAGGAAGATGCACTGGACTACATGGATGGCGTGGTAGATGAGCTGGCATCTCCGCTGATGGCCGCACAGGGAAAAATCAAAATTGAAAGTGCGGAACTGAAGCCAAAAGAAATCATGGAGGACTGGGTGCAGTATATCCTGATCCGAATCACAGAAGATCCGAAGATGCAAAAAGCAGTACGGAGGAAGGGGAAGAGTCTGGAAGGCTGTATAGCTGCCCTGCTTACCTGGTCATTTAAACATCAGATTCCCGTTAATCAGAAAATCATGACGGCAGCAGGAGTGAAAGCCGGCCGGTGTACACTGGGGATCCCGGGGATGGCAACGGCTAAGAAGATCATCACGAACTACTACATAGGAAAGTAGGTAGAGAATATGAAAAAGAAAGCAATCGAAAAGATTCCTTACCTGACACTTCCGGAAACCAATAAGAACCGTAAGGTAAAGTATATTGCTGTTACAGCGTTCAAGAATATTGCACATGAGCAGCACCTGTTTATTGAGGTATACCGCAACAGGAAGCAAGACAAGGATGTCCCGGTGATACGGATCGTACTTACTAAAAAGGATTTCGGAAATTTTGTTCCTGAGACGTCCAGATGGACCAGAGAAAAGATAGAGCCGGAACGCTATTATAGCGCTGTGTGTCTTTTATGGCACAGGAACAATGACAGAGCCGGGACCTGGAAACAGGCAATGCAGGAAAACGTCCTGTATAGTGCAAATGATTATGACCGGATCAAGAAGATATGCCATGTGACTATCTGGAATCAAGACAGATGGCCTGAGTATATCTATGAGCACGAGAACAACATCGTCGTGACCGCCAGAAGGCAGGCAGAGCACAGAAAATACCTGCGCAGGCAGCAGGCCTTAAAGGAACGGATAGAGAACACACCGGAGCTTCCGGAGAAGATGATCCTGGAGAAGGCAGATAAGATCTATTTCGGAGAAAAACATTTCCTGTATTACAAAAAGCATGGATGCTGGGCGGATGTTGCCTGTAGCAAGTGTGGAGGAGTTACAACCGGAAGATGGAAAGCCGGGATATCTTATGAGTCACAGTTTCAGACATGGGTCGAAGAACCAAGGGAAGGACAGAGAGGCACCTGTCCAATGTGTGAGGCAGTCGGTGAGTATAAGTGTCAGGGAAAAGTGAAAGGTGAGCACAGTGAGAATCAATATTTATTCCTGGGACAGAAATACAAAGAGACTGGAATGGTGATGAGATATATCGAAGTGGGAAAAACCTGGAACATACAGCTGGTGAGTGGAGAAAAAGGCGTGGAGATGCACGGAGCATACGAGGAGCTATCGGGAGTAGAAATTGCCAGAGCATATTTTATTCCGGGGGAAAAGATACAAATAGATTATCACAAACACAATCCGTATAACGGAGATTTCTGGGATGATTGTAACCTGTATGGAAACGCAAATATCACGATCAGAGAGGCAGCAGTCTTGTCAGATACTTATGAGAATATGAGAGGAACCATGTTCCAATACAGTGCTATGCGGGAATATGGCCGAATGGTGTATAAGTACAATCCTATTGACTACCTGAGCAGATATAAAGAAACTCCGCAGATCGAAATGCTGGTGAAGATGGGGCTGACGGAAGTGGTAAAGAGCCTGATCGGGTGCAGATATGGGATAGTGTCAGACAGGAATGCAAAGAGGCCGGATCAATTTCTGGGAATCCGGAAACAGCGTGTCAGACAGCTGATGGAGAAAAAAGGCGATCTTAATTTGCTGGAGTCCATGCAAATGGAATACAGGATGGGAGCAGAGTGGACGGATGAACAGATGGCGCATGTTTCGGAAGCTCATCTGGAGAGAAGACAACTTGAAGTAGCTACAGCATACATGAGTGTGCAACAGTTGCTTAATCGCATCAAAAAATATGCAAAATGTGAGTGGGAAACAGGATGCACAAACGCTGCGCAGATGTTGCAGAATGTAGCCACAACGTATATAGACTATCTGAGTATGCGGGTTGCCCTTGGATATGATTTACATAACACGGTATACCAGCAACCAAGAGATCTTACGGCAGCACATACAAAGATGGTACTTGAAAGCAGTGAGAAAGAAATGGATGCGCGGCTGAGCGAAGTGAAAACAAGATTTCCAAAAATCCGGAAAGAGTACAGGAAGCTTCGAAACCGGTATTTTTACGAGGATGAAAATTTACTCATCCGTCCGGCCAGATCAGCAGAGGAGATCGTAATGGAGGGACGGATCCTGCATCATTGTGTAGGCGGTAATAATTACCTGAACAAACACAACAGAGGTGAGACTTATATCCTAATGGTGAGGCAGCAGTCCGATCCGGAAGTACCATATATCACAGTGGAGATAGAGGCAAAAACAGACAGGATAAGACAGTGGTATGGGGTAAACGATAAAAAGCCGGATGAAAAAAATATGCAGAAATGGCTGGATGACTACATAGAGAAGTTGAAAAGTGGATTACTGGTAGCAGGCGCAGCAATAAAGTACAAAACAGACATCAAAATAGCAGCAGACACACAGCAGGTATGCGTAGCGGGATAATAGGAGGGAAACATGGAAAACGTGATTGAGAAATACAGATCCTATCAGGAATATAAAGCAGAACTGGATTCTGAATTGAGCAAAACAGCGGAGGGATTTGTCCGGATCGGATACTTGCTGAGACTGGCAGAGGATACGGACATCCTGAAAGAGTCCGGTTATAGCTCTGTCTTAGAGTTCGCACAGGCGGAGTACAACATCGACAAGACGCAGGTGTCCAGATTTATAAATATTAACAAAAAGTTTTCCGAGGGCGGTTACAGTGACCGACTGCAGGAGAAGTACCGTGGCTTCGGGTATTCCAAACTGACACTCATGATGCAATTGCCGGATACGGTAAATGAGGAACTGACACCGGACTACAGTAAGTCAGAGATCCAGCAGATCAAGAACCAGATTGACAAAGAGAATAAGACAACGGATTTGGAAATCATGATGGAAGGACAGGATCCTGTGATGGAGGAAGCAGAGGACGATCTGTGCAGGGCAGTGAGACAGCTGGCCGGGGATATTCAGGATGGTGAGGAGATTCCGAGGCTGTATAAGGAGATCTGGACAGCGGGCAGAACGGGACTGACAGCGGAAGATCTGCAGGTGATCATGACACCGGGCGGACAGAGGATGTACACCATGCGTATCCAGGGGATGGGCGGACGAAACCTATCCCTAAAGGACCATAACAATGGTGACAGCGTTGCACTGATCAATATGCGAACAGGAGAAAAGCGGGAATATACATGGAATCGATTGCTGGAGGTATGGCGGCACTTGGTCAGTGGCGGTGCCACCTATCAGGAAGCGTGGCAGCAGCTCTACGGAAAGCCGTGGCCGGAAGAAAGGAAAATTGCACCGGTGCAACCGAAAGAGGAGAAGAAACCGGCACCTAGAAAAGAGACGAAGGTATCTCAGCCGAAGAAACCGGAACCGGTAAAAGCATCGGAGAAGCCTGCGGAACCTGTGGAAGAACACAGGCAGCAGGCGCCGGCAATACCGCAGAGCAAGTGGCCCAGTACATATAAGCCCGGTGACATTGTGATGAATACCTTATCAACGGAGTGCGGAGAACTGGTGGAGCAGACGGCAAAAGAAAAGATCTGGCTGTTCCGGCCGACAGCACCGGCTGGGGATCCTTATAATTTATCGGAGGACTATTTTAAGACAGGACAGGCACCGGAAGAGCCGCAAACACAGGTAAATGACTCGTCTTCCCGGGAAACTGACGCGGATAATCAGAATACCGACACCATGGGATTGGAAGAACAGGTACCGGGACAGACAGATCTGCAGAGTGACTTTCCGCAATATTGCCCGGACGCGGACAAAAGGACCGCTTATCTTAAGTCCATCCGTGGAGCAGTGGATAATCTGGTACGTTACGCAGAGATGGATCTGATCGGTGCAGCCAGACAGCAGGTGTCTGATATCTCCGGCTATCTGGACAAGCTGGAAGAACTCAGCAAAGGAGGCGGTCCGGATGCCGAAGAGATCGAAGCAGGCGAGAGCACGGGAGTTTAATACATCCTCCCGCCGGATTATCAAAGAACGTGATCGCAACCAGTGTATTTTTTGCCGGATGCAATACCACATGGAAGACGTCACCTGGTCAGGGCCGGAATCACTGAGCATCATGCACTATATCCCGAGATCCCACGGTGGACTCGGGATCCCACAGAATGGTGCACAAGGCTGCGTCAGTCATCATGAGATGCTGGATAACGGCAACAAGAGCCGGAGGGATGAGATGTTGCAGCTCTTCCGAGCGTATTTGCAGGATCACTACCCGGACTGGAGCGAGGATGCCCTGATTTATAACAAGTGGGGATGATGTATATACAAATTTGTATATACATAAAGGAACGCAGAGATGAGAAGCAGAACAATAAGCAAGATCATCCGGATGACTCCGGAGGAAAAGCGAAAATTAGAGTACTGTGCAGAAAAAATGGGAAAGACCGAGACGGAGATACTTATTGCCGGAGTGAATAATTACTATGCTGCAGTACAGAAAGCACTGGCAGCCCAGAAAAATCAATGAGCCTTTTGGAGTGTACTCACGAACAACCATAAACATAGCCACGGGACGACCGCTGAAAATCCAAGAGGCAGCAGTCGTCCGGGAAGGAGACAACAATGCAGTATAAGGACTGGGACGGAAATCTTCTGCCGGATCCGGCGCCACAAATCCATAATGTACATATAGGCGACATAATTAAGACAACACACAAGTCCATCGAGGAGCCGCTGGAGACCCGCGGACGGGGACAACACCAATTTATCAGTGAGACCAGGGAGTACGAGGTGATAGCGGTTTATCCGCGCACGATCCAGACACGAGACCGCAAGACTAGATTTACAAGGTGCTTTTCTTACGGCGATTTATTAACAATGGGAATAGAACATCAGGGAGCAGAAGTGGAAGATATGAGAGCTACATACGGACAGGACCAGAAGAGAGAAAATCTCACTAAAAAACTTAGCTTATTCAATCCAGATTACAACCCTGACAATTATAAGAAAGGCAAAAAGAAAAATGAAAACAATAGAAAAGAAAATCCTGCCACAGTACTTTCAGGCAGTACGGGAGGAAAAGAAGAATTTTGAGCTGCGAAAAGATGAAGATGATGTACAGCCGGGAGATGTCCTGATCTTAATGGAGTGGAAAAACGGAGAATACACTGGCCGGACAGAAGTACGCCGGATCCGGTATGTGCTCCGGGATGTACCGGAATATGGACTGATGCAGGGTTACTGTATCATCGGATGGTAAAGGAGGATTCAGGGATGGAATTACAGGAACTTACAAATAAAGTGCTGAGATTATTTGATGCGAAGACAACCGAAGATCTGCCAGAGAAATTGCTGGCTGCAGTTCAAAATAATGATGAGACAGTGTATGAAAAATTTTGTGAGAATGTAAAAGATTTGAGCATCGACTGGTTACAAATGATTTTTCAGTATTATCATGCAGATAGAACGGAAAAAATGCAGGATTATACACCTAAGAGCTTAGCTGTGTTTATGGGAAAACTTGCAGGAAAATCAGATATAGTTACAGATATGTGCGCTGGATCAGGGGCATTGACAATTCAAAAATGGAATATGGACAAGAACCAAAAATTTGAATTATATGAATATGACAGCAAGGTAATGCCATTTCTACTGTTCAATATGGCAGTTAGAAATATTGAATGTAAAGTATATCATTCAGATGTATTGAAACAGGAAGTATTTCACACATACAAAATCGCAAGAGGAGAAAAATTCGGGAGATTTACGGAAATATGAAAATAAAGAAAACCTTAATATCAAATCCACCGTATAACATGAAATGGGAAATACCGCCATTCGCACAGATACAACCACGATTTTCTAAATGTTATGTAGTGCCACCTGCAAATAATGCGAATTATGCATTTGTACTAACAGGACTGGAAAAAAATGACAGGTGTGTTTTCCTTCTGCCAGCCGCTATAATGAGCAGCAATCAAAAGGAGGAAAAGGCAATAAGAGAATGGTTAGTAGAGGAAAACCTGGTAGAAGCGGTGATTATCTGCCCGGACAACATGTTTGAGTCCACTGGGGTGGGAACCTGTATTATTGTTTTGGACAAAAACAAAGAACATGTAACCACGGAAATGATAGACATTAGGAATAGATATGTAGAGGAAATCAGAGATCAAAAAGGGCAATATGGTGGAACCTCTCATACTAACAGAATCTATCAGAAAAAAATAAAGGTTATTCCGGAAAAAATAATGGAAGATGTGCTGGATGCAATCAGGGAAAGAAAAAGTATTCCTGATTTTTGCAAATCAGTAAGCATTGAAAAAATAAAAGAGGATAAATATTCTCTTTTGGCGAGTCACTATCTCGATATACAGGAAGAGGAAGTAAAGCATAGGAGCTATGAAGATATAGTAGAGGACCTAAACAGGGTGGTGAGAGAAAAAAACGCATGCAAGCTCACAATCAATGAAAGTCTGGCAAAAGGAATGGGATTCGATATCGAAATGTACAAAAATGATCAGCAAGATACAGGACTCGATGAACTGCTTGTAAAATTGGGAGCACCACAGCTTGAAAAAGATAATTATTTTTCAATATCAAAGAATAAAAACGAAATCCGATTTGAGAACAACAGCAAAGATATTCTGTCAAGCATCTTGGTGATGATTATGCAGACATGGAAACAGCACATATATTACCTGAATCAGCAAGAAAATAGATATTTGGCTGAATTGCGGGACGCACTGATTCCGGATCTGATGAGTGGAAAAATTGATGTAACCTGAAATTTAGTAAAGGAGAGCGGAAACGGAATGTGTGATTTTTGCGAGAAATATGCAAATGTAAGCGGCAAACATGGAACTATTAGGCTTGGAGCGGAGAATTATATGCTTTTTGCCAACAGCGAAAAAGAGCCGATGGAAGCGATAAAAATAAAAAACTGCCCACTGTGCGGTAGAGATTTGACGGACAAATAGCAAAGGAGACGATAATGGGAGGAATCATAGGAATATTTTTATTGGCATCTGCAGCTTTCTTTGCTGGCAAAACTTCTGAACAGGCAAAATTCTATGGATTAATGTCAGAATTCTTTTCAGATGAAAGAGTCAAGATCGATTTGACTAAGCATTCAAAAGATTTTTACGATGGCATCATTTATCTGGGTGATTATATTTACAAGCGAGTGAAATAAAATCCTTGATAAAACAAAATGTCCTGCATCGGGATTGCTCCACAAATACAGAACATTTGTTCTTGACAAACAAATAATACCATTGCAGCAAGTATTTGTCAATGGTTACTGTTACATAAAAACAGCGGTACACCCACCGACCAAAGTAAGTTGTACCGCTCTCACGCTTGGGAGTATTATACCACACCGGTGATCCCCAGGCAAGGAATTTGTGGAGGATTACGGATATGAACATCAAAGAACAGGTTAAAAACAATATCATGTTGAAAATGCGCTACTATCTGGGCAGTCAGGAACTGGATCTGCTTGGTGCTGTGCTCACCGATGAACTGACCAAAGTAGAGGTGGAGGCCCCGGAGACAGAGATTGCCACCGTGGATAACACGAATGAGTATATCATGCAGCTGTTTATGTTAAAAAAGGCTCCCAAACTGGCAGAGGATACCGTAAGACAATATACGGATGCGGTGCGGCGGCTGACAGACTACTGTCAAAAGCCGCTTACCCGGATCACCAGTATGGACGTGGAAAGTTGGCTTAATAGCATCAGCGGCAACAATATCAATACGTCTCTGAATAACCAGCGGCGGCATCTCAGCGCATTTTTTACGTGGATGCGGAAGAGCAAGATCGTGACGGAGAATCCTGTGGAAAGCGTGGAAATTTACCCGGAAATCCAGAAGCCGGTAGACCACATGGAAGCACAGGAGTACGAGGAACTTAAGACTGGATGTGCCCATAAGCGCGACCGCGCTATGATGGAGTTGCTGCGGAGCACAGCCATCAGAGTGGGCGAAATGGAACGGCTCAATGTGAGTGACATCGACTGGCGCACCGGATCCGTGTCAGTGTATGGTCAGAAAACACGTACCTATCGGACCGTATACCTTGATGATATTGCGCTTAAATACCTAGGGGAGTATATCCAAGAGCGTGGCTGCGGTATCAACAGCCGGGATCCGTTGTTCGTAGCGGCCCGGTGCGTCCACGGAAAGTATAATCGCCTGTCGAATGCCGGGATCCGTAGTGCACTTAAGAGTATCGCAAGTAGAGCAGAGGTTGATCGCCGAGTATACCCCCACCTCTTTAGAAAGACCACAGCGACCAACATCTGCAAGCGTGGCGGTACTGTGTGGGATGCTGGTCACTATCTGGGGCACAAAGACAGGAGCACGGCGGGCCAGCACTATGTGGCAGAGGATCAGGAGTGCATGAGATCTATTTTTAGATTGCGGGTGGCTACAGTATAAGATGATTGATTATGAACGGTCAGAGTGGTATAATTGTTATAAACATTTGGAAAAGGGGGATTTGTAAATGGAAAAGAATGATAAGTATGAATTGCCGGAGGATTTTGGAGACTTTGCTTTTATGCCAAAATTCAAAGAAAATATAGAAGAATTGTCGGAATTGGCAGAAGAGGAAGATTGGTCCTATAAAAATACTCCAAGTGATAGTGATTATCCTATACTTGAGAATTATATTCGTTATACATATAAAAGAATAGCAGAAGAGAAGAAGGTTTCATTATCTAGGAATGAGGATATGATATGCTTTGACACAGGATTAATAACGAGAAAGCAGGCAGAGCCTATCTATATTCTTTTTACTGTAAATAAATTAACAGAAATAAAGAGTTATTGGCATTTTTATAAATTTGCGCGAAAGGGAGAGGCGGATATGCGTTATTTTGCTAAACTTCCAGAAATGGCGTATTATTTTGACACACCGAGTAAATTAGTATTTGATGCAAAAAAGGAATTGGTTGTAAATATTGAACATATTATAGAAGATAATAAAAATAGATTTCCAGAACCGTATTCGTCTATGCCTGACTATAATTTGCAAAATTATTTGACGGGATGTATTGAGCGCTCGGTGGAAAGGGTGAAGAGAAATTATAAAATTGCTGTTCCTCAGTATTATCGAAATGGGATACAGCTATTAATTCCTTTGTGCATTGCTAATCCTCAAAAGGCGGATTTAGCGATAGTAGTTGAAGATTATGGAACAATGTATAGGGCATCCACATGTCTGACTTTAGATATGGCAATAAACAATGCGAGACTTTTAGCAAATCCAGATAGAAATTGGTTAGTTCCATAAATTTATTTAGTAATTCTATGAAAAATGTTTAATGAATGTAAAGAGCCATAGAGCCGATGCATGGAGAAATCCATGTGCCGGCTCTTTTATTTTGCAGAAAGGAGGCAGCAGGTGTCAGCGAAGAAAAATCCATTATGTGATAAAGCATATGAAATGTACAGACAAGGAATGAAACTGGTAGATATTGCCGACGCCCTGGAAGTGCCTCCTGGGACGGTGCGGAGGTGGAAAAGTACGCACGGATGGGATGCCGAACGTTCGCCATCCGAAAGCGAACGTTCGGGTAAGAAAAAACAGGTAAAAAAGTCTCCTGTTGACGATGGCACGAAGGATACTCTGCAGAACGATGAACTAACCCCGGAACAGCAGCTTTTCTGCGTATATTACAGTAAAACATTTAATGCAGCTCAGAGTTACCAGAAGGCATACGGATGCACCTACGAATCTGCACTCTGCTCAGGTCCCCGATTGTTAGGAAATGTTAGGGTAAGAGCAGAGATAGAACGTCTGAAGGAATTGAAGCGCCAGCAGATTGTGACAGGAACAGAGGATGTAGTGGAACTGCAGATGCGAATTGCGTTTGCGGATATTGGAAACTACCTGTCATTTAGTGAAAAGGAATTTACAGACCCGGAAACGGAAGAGGTAAGGTCAATAAGCACTATAAACCTAAAGCAATCGACCGATACGGACATGCAGCTGATCAAGGAAGTGAAGGATGGAAGATATGGTGTATCCATAAAACTGGAGGACCGGCAAAAGGCGATCAACTGGCTTACAAAGTATTTCCTGATGCACCCTGAGAGCAAATACCGGGCAGAATATGAAAAGAAACGTGCCGAAGCAAATGATAATAGTACAGAGGATATCCTGAAAAATATGCAGACCATAGCAGACATCCTGAAAAATCCGGTAGCCAATCGTAAAATAGAAGATTTCGAGGAGCAGACAAATGAATAAGCCGGCACCGTTCAGCGAACGGCAATATCAATATTTTCTACGCTGCATACATAGCTGGTTTAATGTGGCGGAGGGTGGAAAACGTGGTGGGAAAAATGTGCTGCAGACATTGATATTCTGCACACTGTTGGAAACACACAAGAACAAGATTCACCTGGTAGCAGGAGTATCAAACGCTACTGCAAAATTGAATATCCTTGACTGCGATGGGTATGGTCTCCTGAATTACTTCGAGGGCAGATGCCGAGAAGGAAAATACAAGGATAGAGACTGCGTGTACGTGCAGACAAAAACCGGAGAGAAGGTCGTGTTGGTATCCGGTGGCGGAAAAGATGGCGACGAGAAGCTGATCAAGGGTAATACATACGGCATGGCATATGTGACAGAAGCAAACGAATGCCATCAAAAATTCTTGAAAGAGGTATTTGACAGAACATTATCCAGCTCTGACCGGAAGATATTCCACGACCTGAACCCTAAAGAGGAAGAACACTGGTATTACACAGATATCCTGAAATTTCATGAGGAACAGCAGGCGCTGCATTCGGATTACGGCTATAACTACGGGCACTTTACTTTAGTTGATAATATGAGCATGACGGATGAGCGGATCCACGCAGTACTTATCACTTACCAGAAGGATACGGTGTGGTATCGGCGCGACATAAAGGGAGAGCGGGCAGTTGCCGAAGGAATCATATTCCCTAAGTTTGCCGATAATAATGAGCCATATTTGTATGATGAAGAGACGGATCCGCTATTTGCAAGAGATAAAAACGGAGAATTGATACATAAACCATTCAAGGTAACGCTGGGGATTGACTTCGGTGGAAATGGATCCATGACAACGTATGTTTTAAAACTGTATTTTAATCGATATCATGACCTACGGACAGCAGAAGAGGATTTCCTGCCATTGTCAAATAACATTGATGCAGACATGATCTGCAAAAAGTTCGTGGAGTTCTATAATCGATGCAGAGATAAATACGGGAGAATCGACTGGGTGCTCCCGGACAGCGCCAGTACGACAATGATAAACAGCTTGCGGAGCGCTGCTAAGAAGGAAGGACTTCCGTACCAAAATATAAAAGGCTGCCGGAAGAATGAAATATCGGATAGACCGAAGACAATGGATAGATTGTTAAACACTGGCAGGATAAAGATCAATCGAAAGTGTGAGCATTTGCGAAAGGCTGTAGGGAGCTTGAAATGGGATGAGGATCATCCGAACCAGCCAGAAGATAAGAATATAGGTAACTGTAATGACTGGTGGGATGCGGAATGCTACACCTGGTTAGATTTTGTGGAATATATAGACTTAGACAGGTAAAGTTGCACCGGTGCAACGGGAGGAAAACATGGAAGGATGCGTAAAGAATTTTTTACAGAAAAAGGGATACACAGTTAATGATAATGCGCTGAGTAAGATTGAGATATGTGACGACTGGTACAGCAATAGGGTTATAGAGGACTTCCATAAGCGGAAAACGCTGAATGGTGTTTCGTATGAACTGAGCCGGTTAAATTTTGGAAAACGATGTTGCTCGGATGACGCGAACCTGTGCGAAGTGTTGAAAATCAATGTCGGGGACGGTGAACAGGCCAACTATGTTACCAAAGTGCTTGACGGTAGTAAATTCAATACCCAGTACCGTAAGCAGTTAGAAAAGACCTCTGCGGACGGGACAACGGCCTGTTATATCCGCTTGGATAATGCCACTTTTATGGATGATGGATCCGTGAAAGGAGGGGACATCAAATTAAACTATGTGGAAGCAGATGCTTTTATGCCGCTGACTGTGGAAAATGATATTGTAACAGAAGCAGCATTCTCCGGCAGCGCGCTGTCAAAGGGAAAGAAGCAGACTACGCTTGTATTGTTTACCATTGACGAGGACGGTAGTTACATCGCAGAGACACAGGTGTTTGATGATAAAGGCAGTAGGATAGAGGACAAGGAAACAACTGTAAAGTTGGGTGAAGTAAAGCCGTTTGCTGTGATGCGGAATGCTGAGGTTAATAACCTTGACGATATGGAGGGATATGGACTGCCAAAGCTGTGGAACGCAATTCCAACACTGAAAGTGGTGGATTTGTGTTATAACGTCCTTTTTTCCGATTTGGACAAGGCAGAAAAGATTGTCCTTGTCAATGAATTACTGTGCGAGTTTGACCAGGATGGAAAGCCGAAGCTGACACCGGAACAGAAAAAGTTATTTGTGTTCACCGGGGAAAAATTACCGCAAGAAAAGAGCATGATCCAGGAGTATAACCCAAAGATCCGTGTAGACCAGATTACTAAAGCGTTTGAATTGGCGTTGTCTCTGCTATCTATGTCATTTGGGTACGGCACAAAAAAATATTCCTTTGAAAATGGACAGATCACCACGGCCACCGAATATGTGGGAGAGCGTCAGGATCAAATGCAGGAGCTCAACCGGCAGCGGCAGGAGGCCATCATGTACATACAGGATATTTGTAGGGCAGTAATGTGGTTTGCAAACACCTTTCAGGGGAAAGCCTTCAAAATAGATCAGAAGATTATTGTAGACTTTGATGATAGTTACATCACGGATCGGGAGGCAGAACTGGAGCGTAAGCGTAATGATGCCTTGGCCTTCGATATCCCTAAACTGACAATCTGGTATCTGATGGAGGCATATAGTCTGACAGAAAAAGAGGCAACGAAACTGGTAAAAGAAAAAATTCAGGAAGAAGAGGAACAGCCTGTTGGAGAGGATGAAGACTAATGCTGACAAATGAACAGGAAGAGATCATCGGCGAAGCATTACTTCCATTGTTTCAGTATTTGGAACACAGTGTGATCGTGGATGTGGCACAGCGGATCCTGGCAACAATGGCATATTCCAGGACAGCAGAAATTGAAGCACAGCGCCTTCAGCAGTTAGGGTACAGTCCGGCAAAGATACGAAAAACTGCAATGAAACTGTTACAGTCGAACCCAGAATTTCGGAAAGAAGTGGCGAAGAATACTCTGGAACATAAGAAGACGGTGAAAAAACTGCTGAAAGAGATACTGAAGGCAGCAGAGGCAGCAGGTGGACAGGTTATGCAGGAATCAGCAGACCTGTCCTATCTGGATGATCTGAGAACCTGGAAGCAGGCAGGGAAAGAAATTACAGATAATTCTTTCTTACCGCAGCTGGTAGAAGCCATACGAAAACAGACAAACGAGAACATGAAAAGCCTGGCAGGATCGACAGGCTTTAAGACTATGTCTGGGTTTGAATCAATGGAGAATCTGTACCGCAGAGAATTGGATAAGGCAATGATTAGACTGTGTACTGGAACATTCAGCCGGGAGCAGGTAGTATACGACACGGTACATAGCCTTGCAGAGAGTGGACTACGCACCATTGATTTTTCATCGGGATACAATATGCAGCTTGATACGGCGGTGAAGCTGGCAGTAAGAACGGGCTCCGGGCAGATCGCTGCTAAAATCATGGATGAAAATATCACGAGGACTGGGGAAAACCTGGTATATGTATCCAAACACTGGGGGGCACGTAATACCGGCGCCGGCCATGCCAACCACGAACAGTGGCAGGGACGGGTATATTATATCAAAGAGGGGGAGGACTACAGTTCTGAGGCAAAGCGGATAGGCCAGGACTACATAACAGATCTGTGGCGGGCAACAGGATATAGCGCAGATGGGACTCACGAGAATGATCCTTTAGGCCTGCATGGGTATAACTGCCGGCACAAGCATTATGTGTGGTTCATCGGCAGCAGCCTTCCAGACGAAGATCCACAGCCTGATCCTGTCACGATAGATGGCAGGACCTACGACTATTACCAGATAACACAAAAAATGCGATCAATGGAAAGAAAAATCCGGGCATTGAAGCGTGAACGGGAAGCAATGGCTGCGCTGGGGCAGGATACAAAGGAGATATCCGGGAAAATTAAGCGGAAGATCAAGAATTATCAGGACTTCTGTAAGGACGCAAAGGTAAAGCCGGACATTAACAGATTGCGGTATGAGTGCAAGACATCAGATTTGACGAAGACGAAAGCATGGACAAAATATAATAACATGACAGAATCGGAAAAGGCTGATACTTACAGAGTAGATAGCAATGTTGTTGATATGGATTATATTAATTCTGCAGAGTATCGGAAAAAATTTGATTCTTTTTCTGGTAGCCCAGAGCTTAATAATCAGATATACACTGTAGCAAAACAGATTCTTCAACACAGGAGTGGCACGGATTTTGAAGATATGTACCTGATACATGCAAAAAATGGAACGATAGAAGGATCACAGACTGAAAGCACAGATATTTTACAGGTAAATTACAATGAATCACTGATAAATGCTATTAAAAACAACAAGGAGAAAGAACTTATAGCAATACATAATCATCCGACTAATATTTTGCCGGATGGAGCAGATTATGTAAGTCTTGGATACCGAAAATACAGACAAGGCATTATTGCAACACATAACGGGAAGGTGTATACTTACAACGTAGGAGATAAGCCTTTTACGTCAGGAGTACTTGACAGAAGAATATATAAATATCATGGAGCACCGTACTATTTGTCAATGGAAGAAGCACATGTAAAAGCATTGGAAACCATGATGGAGGATTATGGAATAGAATGGAGAGAACTGGAATAAAAGAAAAAGACTTAAGGGATGTTGTAAAAATATATAATGATACTCCAGAAGAAAATGAAAAGAAACTGAAAGAAGAGGAGGAAAAGTCCTCAAAGTTAAAAGAATGGGTTTTGGAGTAAAAAAATATTGAAACAAACATAAGTTTGTTTTATAATACATCTTGTGAGACACTTAAGCCAACCAAAAGGAGAAAGTTGGTAATATATGAGTTCTAAGTGGTGCAAATGCCCTAAATGTGGCAATCCGCACTTCTTAAAAGTATTGCCGAATACAAAAATATGTAATTTCCCGGCATACTGCAAGAAATGTAAAAATGAAATAGTGATCAATGTAGAGCCTAGAGCCGATGTGATCAATTCCAAGTGAATTGATCCGCGGCTCTTTTTGTGTTCTATGGTGGCGGAATGGAGCAGAGGCAGCTCACCGGGTTCATGCCCCGGAGGTCGCAGGTTCGATCCCTGCTTCCGCGATTATCTGTGGGTGATTCTCCCACGTTAAATAAATCATCGTTAAAGGAGATAGAGAAATGAAAAGAGAAGAATTGGAAGCCCTTGGAATGACCAAGGAACAAATCGACAAGGTACTGGACATACATCATAGCGAGTATGATCCGGTCAAAAAGGATTTGGACACTGCACAGGCCGACCTTACCGCGGAAAAGGAGAAAACAGCCACGCAGGAGAAAACCATCACAGATCTGAAAAAGGATCTTGGAGAATTCAAAGATGCCGATGTAAGCGGAATGAAGCAGAAAATTGAGGCTCTTGAAAATGATATCAAGACGAAAGAGACTGCTCATCAGCAGGAGATCGCAGACAGGGACTTCAATGATCTTCTTAAAGAGAGTATTGCTTCTGCAAAAGGAGTAAATGCAAAGGCAATTACCGCGCTTCTGGATGTGGATACGCTGAAAGCATCCAAAAACCAGAAAGAGGACATTGCTGCAGCACTGAAAGTTTTAACGGAAGCAGAAGACAGTAAAATGCTCTTCGGTATACCGGAGCCTAATCCGGTAGGGACTGGACATTTGATCGGACAGGTAAGAAACGGAGGCGGAGCAAGTGCAGATGACGCTGCAATGAGAGCTGCAATGGGACTTCCGCCTGCGGCAGAAACAAAATAGGGAGGAAAAATAAATGCCTAACACAATTGCATTAGCAAAAAACTTTGCACCTCTGCTTGACGAGGTATATCAGAGAGAATCTGTTACCAGAGATTTAACTGGGGACCCTGCAATGGCAAAAGCCGGAGCAAATGCAAAGGAAATCGTATATCCCCAGATTGCAGTAACCGGTCTGGGAGACTATGACCGTAACAGTGGTTATACTAAAGGCACTGTAGATTTCAAGTGGGTAACCACGAAGTACAACTATGATCGTGGTGCAAAACTGTCTGTAGATGCTATGGACGATCAGGAGACTTATAAACTGGCATTTGGTATGGCAGGTGCAGAACTTATGCGTACCAGAGTAGCGCCGGAAGCAGATGCTTTTACTTTTGCCACTCTGGCAGGGACCGAAGGTATCTCTAAGGGCGAGGCAAAAACCATTACTACAGCGGAGGATTTTCTTGCGGAGTTGTTGATTGCGAAGAGTAAGATGGACAACGATGAGGTGCCGGAAGAGGGCAGAATCTTGTATGCAACCTCTGATCTGCTCAACGCGTTGCTGATGATGGATACTTATAAGTCCAAGGAGATCCTTGCGGCATATACCATCAAGAAACCTGTACCTCAGAGCAGGTTCTATACATCTATCGACATGCTGGATGGTAGATCTCCTGATGAGGATGCTGGTCATTATCGCAAAGGCACTGCCAAGTACGAAAAGACCACTGACACTTCTGTAGTAAGTGGTAAGACTTATTACACTGAGAGTGGTGGTGCATATTCCAAGGTGACCAGTCCTGAGACATCTGCAATTGGCACTTACTATGAAATGGTTCAGGAAGCAGCGAAGAACATCAACTTTATGATTATTCATAAACCTGCAATCATTAAGCATGATAAGCATGTAGTATCCAATATAATTCCGGCAGACCTTAATCCGGATGCTGATGCTGATATTCTCAAGTATCGTAAGTATGGTATTGTGGATGTTTATAAAAACAAGGTGGCCGGTATCTATCTGAGCCACCAGGCGTAGGAGGTAGCACATGAGGACAGTAGGTATGGGAGTAATCCCCAAAGATGCAGCACTGAAACAGGAAAATGCAACGCTGAAAGCTGAAAATACACAGTTAAAATCTGAGAATGCAGCACTGAAACAGGAGATCGAAGATCTGAAATCCAAGAAGGTCCCCAAAAAGACCAAGGCAGAAGATCAGGATCCCGTAGAAGAGTAGAAAAGGAGGGAGCAGTATGTCTTACATAACGTGGGAGCAGTACGGCTCCCTTTATAATAACATCACGGACGAGAAGAAATTTAACCGATTATCCAAGCTGGCAGAGATCAAGCTGAATACAATTACTCATATGCGGGCAAAGAGGTTTGAGGAGGCGTATGACGAGGATACGGCCACAGACTTCCAACAGCAGGTCCATATGCAGATTCAGGATACCTTCTGCCAGCTGCTCAATGCTATGACCGTGCAGGAAGCCTCCGGCATGGGAACCGGAATTGCATCCGTCAGTAATGATGGTTATTCAGAATCCTATAAGATCACCACATCAACCGAGAAGGAAGAACAGCTTACCTCTGTAATACGTTCCGGTCTGTCCGGTACGGGATTGGCAGGTGCGCTATGAGCGTTCTTTTTACGGATACCATGACGGTATACAATTTCCACCGGGATTCGGAGACAGACGAGGAAGTATGGCTCAGATCAATAGTGAAGGGAGTCCAGTGGCGTCATAATAAAACAGATGTAACATCTTCCGGCGGCGTGCAGGCGGAAAGTAAGGTTGAGAGTATCACAGTGGACTTCCAACGGGGATATGGGAACAAGCCTTACCTGGAGCCACAGAAATTCCGTAAGTTGTCTGCAAAAGAGGCAGCGGGGTACTGGACACTGGATGTACGCACGAACCAGGATAAGTTAGTTCTGGGGGAATCGGAGAAAGAGATAGGAGAACACTATCGCCTGACTGACCTGAAAGAAGATTTTCAGTATGCAGTTACGGTAACGGAGGTGTCTGATAATCGAAGCAGACTTCAACTGAAGAACATAAAAGTTGTGGGAAGGTAAAGTTGCACCGGTGCAACAGGTGAAATATGGCAAATCATTCCTTACGCCTGACACGTAATTTTGATCCAGGGGTATGTATAAAGACACTGGGATTGGAAGAAAAGGGAAGACTGCAGCAGATCTGCGCAAATGAAATATTACGCTTATCAGATCCGTATGTTCCGTTTGATGTGGGATCACTCCGGGATAGCGGACATATTGAGGATGACACGGATGTTGTGTGGAATACACCGTATGCTCATTACATGTGGGAAGGCATTGTTTATGAGGATCCTGATCTGCATTGTGCAGGATTCCAGACGGAGAATGGATGGAAATCCAGAAAAAATGTGCAAAAGATTCCCACAACACGAAGTCTGGAATATGGTAACGGTACACTGCGCGGGGCACACTGGGCAGACCGCATGCTGCAGAATGGCGGGCTGGAAAAGATAGAGAAGAAACTGCAGGAGGAACTGTTAAAATGACTGTATCGCAATCCATTATTAACTGGCTGAAAGAATTCTCTCCGGAGAGTATGAAGCATATCGACACGGACCGGATGCATGGGAATGTCAATTATGCGTTAGTCAAAGAACCAATGACTAATGTGAGAAAATATATCAACGGTGATGAAATACACAAGGACTATTATCAATTTGTGGTAAGACTGGATATTCAGACGGATAAAAGCTGCATCGAAAACGGTAGCTGGATGGAGCAACTGACGGACTGGATCGAAAACAGAAACCGTAATAGGAACTTCCCGGATATCCAGGGTGGAACAGTCAAGACAGTAGGAGTATCAAGCCCGTTTTTTATGGGAGAGAATGGGCAGAACGAAGCATTGTATCAAATGACAATTTTTATCGAATATAAGAAAGGAGCTCAGGTAAAATGAGAGAAGATTTAAGGCATTACATTGATACCACTATGGGAGCAGAAGAACCGAAGTATGCTTTGCTGGGCAATGGCGTAGAATCCCTCACAGAGGAGATGAACCCGGAAGAGGATACGAAGCATTATATTAATATGGCAAAGGCATCCAATAAGGTAAAGTCCTATCAGAGAGCGTTTGATGTGGACAAGGAAGACTGCGAAGATGATGACGTACAGAAAATGATCGATAAACTGGTGGATGACCTTCCTGTAGGTGCAAAAGCTCACACATCTTTCGTAAGACTGCGCTTGAAAGATGCGGTGCAGGCCGAAGAAGGAACCTATAAAGCAATCAAGGTACCGTGTACAGTATCTGTTACTTCCAATGGTGGAGATGGTGGGGATTATGTACATAATGTGCTGAGTGTAAAGCAGGCAGGTGATGATATCAAGGGTAAATTCAATATCGAAACCAATACATTCACAGCAGATTCCGCAAAATAATATAGGTGTTAATCAATATTAACATATGTGGTGGGCGCACCTCTCTGTCGTCCATCACATTCAGAGAGGATGGTAATATATGGAAAAAATTAATGATATTAAGGGTGGCACAGAAGTACAGGTAAATGACAATGGCGATACGATTGTCTGCAATTTTGGAAGTCAGGAATTCTATGCAGATTTCACAGAACTGATAGATAATCTGGAAAAAGTTAAGAAATATGTAGCTACGGAAGAATTTACGAGAAAACCGGAAATAGAGCAGCTTCGGATCATGATTGGAAAGACTAACGAGATCATGTCTGACATTGACAGAGTGTTCGGAGAAAGGACCTGTAAGAAGGTATTTGGGGAGATCACACCGAGTCCTATCCTGATTACTGATTTCTTTGATCAGATCATCCCGATTGCACAGAGATATGCAAACGGTAGAAATAAGGAACTATGGGAGAAATACAGTAGAGAAAGAGATGGCGGAAATATAAATCACAACAGGAATCGTCAAAACCGAAGACACCATAAATAGTGGGGGAGTCATATGTTTAATATTATGTTGGATCAGCTTCCGACAGACTGGAAAGGATATCCTATTTCGGCTTCTTTCCGGACGGGAATAAAAATGTCCATGTGCATGTCGGATCCTGATTTATCGGATATTGAGCGGTTTTATATTGCATCGTATTTGCTATTTCCCAAGAGATGCCCGGAACCGCAGGAAGCTGCGAAAGCAATTGAATGGTTTATGACAGAATTTAACCATGACAACTATCAACAGAAGAAAAACGAAGATATTATCATGGACTGGGATATGGACCAGTGGAGAATATATGCAGCCTTCCGCAACCAGTATCATATAGATCTGCAGAAGGCGGAAATGCACTGGTTCGTATTTATGGGACTGTTGGGAAATCTCCAGGAGAGCTCCCTGACACATGTAATGGACATACGGCAGAAAAAGATTACGTCAAAGATGTCGCAGGAAGAGAAAAACGCGTATAGGAGCGCCAAAAAGATATTTGCTATTAAGGCACCAAAGGATGAGAAAATCACACCTGAGGAGCAGGCAAGAATAGATGAATTTATGAAATATGCCAAAATCAATAAGTCGACAGAGAGCCAGTGAGCCAGTTGATACCGGATAGGTGTCGGCAGGCTCTTTTTTGATCAAGGAGGCATCATGGCAAAGTATGATACTGAGATCAGGTTACATTCTGATCTGGACAATTCGAAACTGGATAAGGGCGCTGAACACATCGAAAAAAAGCTGGATGAACTGGAGGAGAAAGCCAAGGACACCAGCCTGACACCGGAGGGATGGTCAAAAGAAGATTGGGATAAATTCGAGAAGAATTTTGACAGTATCATGGAGCGGAATAAGAAGAAAGCAGAAGAGGCAGCGGCCGAAATGGCCAAAGCCAGTGCAACGGTAGGCGAAACGATTGCTCCGCGGGATGCAGTAGGGTATCAGCAGTATGATTCAGATGCCATTATGGCTCAGATTGATCAACAGGCCAGTGCTGCAGACAAAGCCAGTGAAAAGGAAGAAAAAATTGCTGAGAAGATCCGGGAGCAACAGGCAGCAGAACAACAGCTGATTGATATAAAAAACAATGCTGTGGTAGCTGATCAGAATATGGTTGCCTTGATGCAGGAGCAGGAGCAGATTACAGAGCGCATGGCGCTACTGAAAAAGGCTGGAGTCACAGACGGATATCAGGAATATGATGAGTTGTCTGCCAGACTTGCAGAAATCAACAAAGAGGTCCATACAATTCGGAATGGCTTTTCTGATCTGGAATCGAAGGGAAGAAAGGCATTGGATTCTTGCGGAACCTGCGCGAAGAAATCGGGAAACCTATTATCTACGATGGCAAGCCGCCTAAAGGGTATTTTACTGAGCTTATTTATATTTAATTGGATATCTAAAGGATTTAATGCAATGGTATCCGCGATGAAAGAAGGTTTTCGGAATCTTGCCCAATACTCTAAGGATTATAATGCACAAATGTCTGCCCTGCAAAGCAGCTGCGCACAGTTTAAAAACAGCCTGGCAGCAGCATTTGAGCCTATCGTCAATATGGTGATTCCGTACCTGGTAAAGCTTATTAACTGGTTGATCAAGGCGGCGGATGCCGTGGCACAGTTTCTGGCAATCTTACAGGGGAAAAGTACTTATACCCGGGCAAAAAAACAGACCATAGATTATGCAAAGTCTTTGGATACCGCCAGCAAGTCTGCAAAAAAAGCCTTGGCAGCATTTGATGAACTGAATGTGTTGAGTGATCAGGGAGGATCTACAGCAGGTGGGGGAGAACTGACCGGTAAGGATGCTTTTGAAGAGGCTACGATAGATCCGAAAATGGTGGAACTTCTGGAAAAAGCCAAGAAGTTGCTGGAAATTATAAAGCCATTAGCGATTGCGATAGGAATTGCGCTGCTTGCATGGCGCATAGCGGGATTGCTGAAAGATCTTGGCGGACTTGCACCATATCTGTCTACGGCTCTCGGACTGATTATGCTGATCGCTGGGGCAGCATTGATGGTATACAACTATGTAAAAATGTGGAAAGACGGTGTGGACTGGGAAGGTATTGTAGGATATGTCTCTGGACTGGCACTGTCAGTGACCGGATTACTGATATTATTCGGGCCGGTAGCCGCAGGAATTGGGCTGATTGTCGGCGGAGCAGCGGGCTTGATACTTGCGCTTAAGGATATAACTGAGAATGGGGTAAATGCCCAGAATATGACACTGCTGCTGATTTCTGCAGGTGCAATATTGGCCGGGGTGTTCCTTACGCTTGGTGGAGCGGCCACAGTGGTTGTAGGTGCTGTGATGGCTGTGATTGCGGCTATTGCTGGAGTGGTCGTATGGGCCGGCAACGGTGAAGAGGCATTGACCACACTACAGGACATGCTAGGGAAGCTGGGAACTTTTGTAAAGAGAGTGTTTGTAGGAGACTGGAAAGGTGCATTTGATGCAATCGTAGGATTTGCAAAAGACGCTGTAAATATGGGAAATATCATAGCAGAATCTTTTGCAAATGGGTTCATAAAAGTTATCAATTTTATTATTGATGCTATTAATTCACTGAGCATTGACATCCCGGACTGGGTACCATTTGGATGGGGCGGAAAAAAATGGAGCCCTAACATTCCAAACTGGAATGCGCAAGTATCACTTCCTCGTCTGGCCAACGGTGCAGTGATTCAGGGCGGCAAGCCATTCGCAGCAATTCTCGGAGATCAGTCAAGAGGGCAGACCAACATCGAGACACCGTTGGCTACTATGATTGAAGCCTTTAAGCAGGCACAGGCGGAAAATGGTGGTGGTAATTATACGTTTGTGGCGCAACTGGACGGACGGGAGATATTCCGGGAGACCGTGCGGCAGGATCGAATGTATCAAAATACGCATGGACAGAGTGCATTTATTTAGGAAGGAGGGAGAACAATGCAGAAATTTGGAGGATGGTTAATTAAGTTTGGGGACGTTGTTCTCCCCAACTCCTTCTTATTGGCGGATGGTTGGGAAAGTACTCCGAATCAGCGTGTGGAGATAGATGCCTACAGAGATGCCAATATTCTACTGCACCGGGAGACATCGCCGAATTTTAAGACGAAACTGACTTTGAATATTAGAGAAATGAATCTGGAAGAGAGAAGAGCGTGGAACAATATCATTGGACTTGCAGAGCTCCCTCAGACGGAAAAGAATCAGAGAAGAGTCAGGTGTACCTACTGGAATGATGAGACACTGGAGTATTCTTCTGGAATTTTTTATATGTCAGACACTACTTACAGCATCCACACATTATCAGAGCAGGAGAGTGACATAGATTACAACGATTTCAAGGTGACGTTGGTGGAGTATTAGCATGGAAAAAAGTATACAGCAGATGTTTTATGATGACTCTGTGGATAAACAGCTGATAATTACATATTCGGGATCCGGCACCACTCTGACCAATGCCGAGTTCCAATCAGAGACAATGACTGTGACAGAGTCCATCTGTGATGAGCAAGAACTTCGGTTCGGATGCTGCAATGCATCGTCTTTTGAAATAAAGGTACTTGATACGGCAGAGAATTTCAAGGGTAAGAAAATGAGAGTGTCGATCTTGCTTGCAGGTCAGGACGAAGCCTACCAGTTGGGGGAGTATAAGGTATATTCGGACAAACCGACAGCTGACAGACTTTATAAAGATATCGTGGCCTATGATGCTATGTACGACATCCTGAATGCTGAGGTGTCCGGGTGGTATAACAGCCTAACTTTTCCGATGACGCTCCGACAATTTAGAACTGCTTTTTGTGCTTATGTCGGGGTGGAACAGGAAGAAATCACACTGGTCAACGATGATATGGTGGTAGAAAAAACTATCGATCCGGGAGAGCTCCCGGGGAAAACGGTTATTGAATCCATCTGCGAGATTAACGGATGTTTTGGGCACATCGGTAGAAATGGAAAACTGCGGTATGTGGTGCTGGAACAGATGATTGAGGGACTGTATCCGGCGGATGATTTGTATCCATCTGATGATCTGTACCCCGCGGACCCGCTGGGAACCACTGAGGTATTCCGAAGCCATTACATCTCATGCCAGTATGAGGACTTTATCTGCCAGCATATCGATAAGTTGCAGATCCGCCAGGAAGAAAACGACATTGGGGCAATCTCCGGTACTGGGGATAACTGCTATATCATTGAAGATAACTTTTTGGTATATGGCAAGTCTGCGGCAGACCTTCAGACCATAGCGGACAACGTCCTCAGTGTGATTGGAGTGGTCTGGTATCGGCCGGCGCAGGTGGAAGCCAGGGGTAATCCCTGCTTAGAGGTGGGGGACGGCATCCTACTGTACACGACCCGGGAGACTATCTATACATACATCCTGCAGCGTACCCTCAAAGGCATACAGGCGCTCCGGGATAGTTACACGGCGGAGGGTGAGGAGTACAGGACCGGACAGGTTAATGGACTACAGAAGCAGATCATCCAGTTAAAGGGGAAAACAAACACCCTGACCAGAACAGTGGATGAAACCCGTCTGGAAATGAAAGACATCGAGAATGGTTTATCCACGGAGATAAAAGCGGTAGCAGGAGAGGTTGAATTAAAGGTATCGAAAGATAATCTTATTGCAGAAATAAATCTGACACCGGATAAGGCACTGATTAAGGCTGAGAGGATTGATCTGGTCGGCGTGGTAAATGCGGATGAATTGGTCAGTAAGTATGCAACGATTGAAACGTTGAATGTGACCAAGCTGGAACTGAATAATCTGATTGCCACCAAGGCAACCATTGACTCTCTGAATGCGGTGAGCGGCCGTGTGGGAACCTTGGAAGCGGATCATGTGACCACATCTGATCTGAGTGCCGTATCGGCCCGCTTGAGCAACGTGGAAGCCAACTATATCAGCGCCAGCACGGTCAAAGCGGATTACATGGAGGTATCCAATTGGACATCCTCTGGGGTAATTAAGGCGGATAAGATCTCGGCGGCAACAATCGTAAATAAACTGTCCAGTGTGGATCTGGTCAGTGTGAGAGCCATCGGAGTGTCGGGGTACATGAATTATAAAGGTACAGTCGTTGCGTGGAGAACAAAGACAATCAGCGGAAATGTTATTACTTATCTTGGACCGGAGGATTAAGAGATATGAGCAATTTAGAGATCAAGGAATTTAGTCAGGCAATTAATAATTTTGTGGACGGCTCCGGACTGCCGGAGGAAGTAAAGCGGCTGGCATTACAGGAGGTGCTGACACGTCAGGAGCAGAAAGCAAGAGATGCATTACTGGCGGAAATTGCAGACCGAGATGCGGCCGAGGCGGCAACACAGGAAGAGGTGAAGCAGGATGCAGAGAGCGTATGACTGGGAAGAGAACTATTGGGAGAATAAGCCATCGACCAAGACACCAGTAAATAAAACCAACTTGGATAAGCTAAGTAATGCGACTCGCACTATTGATGAGCGTGTGATTACTCTGGACCTGACTAAGCTGTCAAAGATAGAAGCTAATGGGATGATCACGGGTATTACTCTTAATCAGGATACCGGAGATATTACGATTACGTATTATTCTGGTGCAAGTAGTGTTTTGCATACTCTGATGGCTCAGATTGCCATTAACTTCGGATACGATCCAGTTACTGAGCGGCTTATCATTTACTTAAAGGACGGAAGCGAACAGTACATAGATCTGTCTGCACTTATTACGCAGTTTGAATTTCTTGATTCGGACACCGTTTACTGGTCCATTGGAGATGATGGAAAAGTAAAGGCAGACATCAAGAACGGAAGCATTACTGCAGATAAACTGCAGCCGAACTATCTTGCAGACATCACTGTACAGGCAGAGACAGCGACACAGCAGGCATCAGCGGCGGCAGCATCTGCAGCACAGGCCAAGATAGATGCGGATCGAGCAGAATCGTATTCAAAAATCACTGAACCTAAGTTCTATCTGGATGAAACCACGATGAACCTTTATATGAAGGATGGCGCAGGAGTGGATTTTGTAGTAGTTGATAATGTTTTATATTGGAAGGTAGCATAAGGAGGACAATGACATGGCAGCACCAGAAGGTTACAATGCTCTCGGAAAAATCGGAATATCTTACAAAGGAGAATATGCATCCAATACCGCGTATGAGCGGCTGGATGCAGTGGCACATAACGGAAGCACATATCTTGCCATCAAAGATGCTCCGGATGGAGCACCGAGGGATGATAAGCTCAACTGGATCTATTTGGCCAAGGGATTTAGTGGAGACATCGGAGACTCAGAAATCGCGTTTACTGAGGCGGAGAACCGCGAGAACATTAATACGGGCGAGAGCGTAAAGACGGTCTTTGGCAAGATTAAAAAGTTTTTTGCAGACTTGACCGCACCGGCCTTTGCGCAGATGATCACATCCAAGGATGATCTGCTGGCTACTAAGGCAGCAGGATATGTGCCGGATGCCAAGGCGGTAGCAGATGCATATACTGAGTTAAATGGCAATTTAAATGGTTTGAAATTTGCATCAATATTAACATCTGTTACTCTATTAGCGGCGAATAAACAGTCCTTTTTAGGCTCCTTGTCTGACTTTGGATTGCCAAACAATGCAAATGTATTTGGGGTGTTTGCAAATTGTGATTGGGCAGTTAATGTAAGATTTGCAAGTAATAGCAAGTTTTATGTATATCAAATTGCAAACGTAAGTCATGATGCAGTTTTTACATTGAACTTTATTGTGGCATATAAGTAACTTATTTGCTATTCTTCATATGAATTTAACCGTAAAATTTGAAAGCTCCACCAAATACGCCATCTGTGGAACCGTTATATGCTACGGTAATCGTACCTTGATTATTGTAATTAATACTCATAGTCGCTGATTTCGAAACAGTAAAAACACTAACCACATCAGCATATCTTGATGCTACGCAAACACAAGTGTCTAATGTAGATATACGGTTAAAGATAATAAGCCATACTTCATTATTTTTTACCAGTCCCAAAAGAGAACCATTAGAACTCTTGACATAACTGCTAGTATCTAATTTAGTGTTTAACTTGCCATTTAACGAAGTAAATCAGATGGCGGGCGCGGCCAGAACAGCGCCAGAAAGGAGCCCACATGGGTTATATTTTATACAAAGATAAAATTGAGGAGCCCGCACAGCAGGTCATAGTATCGGTAGAGAGTCCTCACGTAGTCCGGATCGCCGCAATGGGTGACGCGGAAGCCCCGGAGATAAACACCAGTGGATTTAAACTCTATTTGGATCCGGATTGTAAATACCCGTTGGATCAAGGAGAATATGAGGCATACACTACACTCTATCGGAAGGGAGATAACTGGCATGAGTTATCAGATGACGGATCCGTCTACACCGAGCCGGAAGTTGCACCGGTGCAACCGGAGTTGACAGAAGAGGAGAAAGCGGAACTGGCCAGACAGCGGCAGATCAGCCAGCTGACGGCACAGATTGCAGACCTTAAGGCCCGGATCGCTGCGAGCGACTATAAGGTGATTAAAACCTACGAGTATGCTCTTTTGGGTGAGCAGACCGGGTACGACATGGAGGCTGTCCATGCAGAGAGACAGGCTCTCCGGGATCAGATCAATACATTGGAGACACAACTGGCAGGTCTGACAGCGGCCACAGAGTAGGAGGCCGCCTATGAGAGTGAGAGACGGTCCTGACACAATTACATAGTAACCAAGAGCCAAGAGCCGATTGCTTCCCGAGCCGGGAGGTGACCGGCTCACATATTATAAAAATAAGAAAGTGAGGTCTATATTATGGACAAAGTAAAAGCAACTGTGATTGCAGCATTATCTGTGTTAATGAGTTGGCTGGGGATCTTGACAATCCCGGTATTACTGCTGGTGGGATGCAATATTATTGATTACATTACCGGACTGATGGCAGCAAAATTTAGGGAGGACGGAGGTATCAGTAGCTATAAGAGCATCCGTGGCATCTACAAGAAAATCGGCATGTGGATGCTGGTAATTGTCGGAGCATTTGTGGATGTGTTAATACAGTACAGCGTCGAGTGTGCCGGTATTGAAATTGCAGTACCATTTGTGGTTGCAACGGTGGTAGCGGTATGGCTGGTGGTTAATGAGCTGATCAGCATCCTGGAAAACCTGAAGGATAGTGGGGTAAAGATCCCTCCGTTTTTGATGCCGCTCATGAAATATATCAATCGCAAAGTAGAAGATAAGGCCAAGCTGATAGAAACAGAGCAGGAGGAGTAAATTATGATGAAAGGTATTGATGTAGCAAAATGGAACGGAAACATCGACTGGAATAAGGTGAAGGCGGTCGGTGTAGAATTTGCAGTTTTGAAGGTAATCGATAAGTCCAACAAGACCGAAGCATCATTTGTAAGAAACTATGCGGCAGCAGTCGCAGTGGGAATGCCGGTCGATGTATACAATTATCTGTATACTACCACTGAAGCAACAGCGAGGGAAGCAGCCAAAGCAGTAGTAAATGCACTTGCCGGTAGAAAGGTCGGTAAGGTATGGGCTGATGTCGAGGATGCCTGCCTTAAAAATAAAGGCATTTTACTGATCCGCATCATTAATACCTATAAGGCCGTGATCGAGGCAGCAGGGTATGAGTTTGGAGTATATACGGGGCTGTCTTTTTATAATAGCTATATTAAGCCGTACAAAGATTACATTGACTGTGATTTTTGGATTGCGCGATATCCGTCCACTAAGGATATGATAATCACTATGGACCCGGCCGTATCCAAAAAGCCCAGTATCAGTCATAATCTTTGGGGGTGGCAGTATTCTAGTAAAGGCAAAATCTCCGGCATCAGTGGATATGTGGATTTGGATATCTGCTATACAAAGGCTGACAGCAATGGTACCATGCAGTCCACCACGGTATATTATCCAAGATACACCGGCACATCTGCATCCATCGTGGCTGCGCTTAATGCTGTCGGGGTAAACTCCAGCTACGCAACGAGGAAGTCGATTGCAAAAGAAAACGGTATTACTGGTTATGCCGGATCCGCAAAGCAGAATACCCAGATGCTGACACTGCTGAAAAACGGGAAACTTAAAAGAATCTGATTGACGGAATAATGATTAGGGAATATTATAATAATATCTCTCTTTCTTAAAAAAGAATAAGGTGAAGAGACGGAGAACATGAAGGGGTGTTCTCCGTTTTTTTTACGTTAAATGGCAAGTTAGACAAAAATAGTTTAGGTATGCCAATAGATCTAAGCTCGTATACACAATCAAATAAATATACATTACCAAGCGATGGATATATTCAAGCAAGAGCCAACTCCACTCTTTTAACCATTATGGTCGCTATTGAAGGTAAAAATAATGATTCACCAACATTCTACTTGTCTGCTGATTGGCAAACAGATAGATTTGCAACAAACAGTATTTATGTTAAAAAAGGTATGCATGTATATATGATTTCACAAAACGGTGGAGCTGCATTCTATCCAATAAGCTAGAATTATTATTTAGCCGATGCAAATGCGAGATTATATGTACCACTCGATCCAAATATAACGGAGTCTCCTGATGCAAATGGAATACATACCGCTATAGGATTTTCTGATGATGTACATAATGCCAAGAAATAATTTGCATTCTTGGATGATCGGATAGATGCCCAGCCATTCACTGCACCCTGTATTGTTCCAATTACATATCCATTAGTCATACAAGTGTAATTAGATTGTATGGCTACAGCAGATTTATAGTCAGGAGCAATTAACTTGCCATTTAGCAGTAAAAGTTGGGAGAATTGGACATAAATCAGTAGTGGTGTACTCTTTAAGATATCTGCAGTTAGGATTGCTGAAAACAATGAAGCAGAGAAATATAGGAAGTATAGAATATATACACAGAATTATAATAGAATGATTGGAGTAGATTCATACAATTTTGATGTTAAGGGATTATATAATAATAAAACCTGACAACTGATGCATGAACATCCAGTTGACACATAAACCTCCACATGCTATTATATACAAAAAGGAGGACGAGATATGCAAGAATTATTCGATAGGTATGAAAAAATATTGTCTGATGATGCAATGTCAATAGAATTGCCAGATTGTAAAAAATTCAAAACATATGCAGTGACTAATTTTCGTGGGGGAATAGGAAAAACAACCCTTTCATTTAATTTAGCATACGCAATGTGCCAAAAGTACATGACCTTGTTTTTGGATATGTGTCCACAACAAAATTTTACGTCTTTATTTTTAAAAGATAAAAAACAATATGATGGATCAACCATACATGACGCATTAATGGAAAAAATGATGGGAGAAGCATGGGATGTTGATAGTGAACGATTGGCATTAAGAGTCCAAGACACGAATGAACAGTTCCAAGATGGAAAAACCTGTTATTACATTCCGGGAAGCAGTAAATTATTTTTATATCCAAGCCAGTTTTATTCAAGATTAAATGAATATTATGGAATGACGACGCAAGGTGGAAATAAAAAAGCAGTTGCAGTTGTATTGAATATGCTAAAAGATATTATTGATCAACAAATGGAATTGACAAAAACAGAGAAAGTCCTAATTGATACAAGTCCATTTTTCGCAGGCGGGACTCACTTGGCGTGGGCAGCATCAGACGCCCTTATCATTCCGGTTAGAGTAGATGAACAATCTATTTATTCATTAGAATTGACATTGCAAATGTTAAAGGATAATGGAAGTGATTTTAATTTATGGAGGGAAAGAGCTGGAATAGAAGAAAAACCTGTTGTACAGGCAGTGCTGATGACGCATTGTGGTTGGAATAGACAGGCTGATCATCAAATAGATAAGGCTTCCAGAATGTATATTGAAAGAGCTATGGAAATTGCAGAAAAATATGTGGATGTATTTTCATCTGATAATGTAGTAAATCATTTTGCACTCTTATCTGATTTTCATAGTTCAGGACGAATTAGTGGATCGAAGGCGATTCCCATAGACAAACTTTCTGAAGGAGCTCAGTTTAGAATAGAAGGGAAAAAAGTTGAAGTAAATAGAAGTGTTAAAAGGTATAAAAAAGAATTACAATATGCGTTCAAATTGATAGATAATTAATTATAAGTATACTAGAGAGTAGAAAGGAAAAAGGAACTGCGAAAGCAGTTCCTTCAGACTGTAGACAAAGCTCCTTCCTGTGAGGGAGCTTTTCTTGTGTCATGACTGC
>OHAX01000178.1_pt1 | contig 47941 bp, 71 predicted proteins | sample 1577261 | NCBI WGS metagenome assembly OHAX01 (sample SAMEA3541483, study PRJEB24748) | human gut metagenome | biome: human gut; feature: human-associated habitat; material: faeces | place: China | collected 2012 | reverse complement strand
CCCCGCCGTTATGGCAGGTGGGGCTTCGTTGTTTACTTGTCTTCTTTTTGCTCGGCTTCGAGCGATGCGGTCAGCTCTGCCAGCTGCTCGCCGAGCTTTGCGATTGCGTCAGCGATCTCGGCCTGCTTTGCGGCCATCCATTTGACGTGCTCGTGCGTAGTCATCTGCACACCTCGACCGCTGGGGTCATCCTTGCGGGTGACCTCGTTGTAAATCGCGTCAAGCTTCTTGCTCTGCTCAGGTGTCATGTCTTGCTCCTCATATCTCGGTCGAATAATCGCCTGCACCACAGACCAATCGCGGGTGCGCCGCCAGACGCCGCCGCCGTTGCCCTGCGAGCCTGCGTTGCTCGGGCTGGTGTTGCCCTCGATGGTCTGGATGTAGCCGCCCTTATTTACTTCCACGATGCCGATATGGTCGTGGCTGTTGTCCTTCGCGCCCCAGTCGAAAATGACGATATCGCCCGGCTGGGCGCTCCTAGACGGCACGACCAGCCCCGCGCTCTGGCACGGTCGCAAAATCGCGCCGCACGATGCGCTGGGCATACCCGGCACGGAAACGCCCGCTTGGTCGAATACCCATGAAGCGAACATCGCGCACCACGGTATCTTGGTCGAATGCCCCTTGAAATAGCTGTTGCCCGTTTTCTGCGCCATCCAGCGCCCGTACTTGCTGCCCTGCTCTGGGTCTCTGAGCGCGATATAGCCGATTTCGCCAGCCGCGATTTTAAGAACGGTGCTCGCGTCACTCATAATCGATTACCTCGATCTCGGCAACGTCTGGCACGTCTCGCGTGTCCTGCTGCTCTACCTCGCTCTTTTGCTCGTCTGTCAGCTCTGCCATTTGCTCACCTGCCTGATAAAAAAGGGCGCTCCGCACGGGAACGCCCTAGTCGGTCGAATTGTTGTTGTGCCTGCTACTTGCGAGCGATGTTGCTAAGCTCGCTCACGCCGATGGTCACGCCGATGGCGACGCCGACGATTTGCAGCGTTGCCGCTATCTCGTTCGCGCCGCCCCATCCCCAGACGCCGGCGAGCGCGGTGTAGATCACGCTTGCCAGCGGCATGAGCACCAGCGCCGTCCACTTGAGCACCTGATAGACAGGCTCTGGAAGCCAGTAGCGCGGATAATCGCTTACCTCGACATCATCGGGGATGTCTACAAGGTCGTTCATCCTATACCTCCTTAAACGCCTACGTTACCGAGCACGTAGCCCAAGACGGCGGCGATGACGCCGCTTATCACTATCCAGACGGCCTTGTCCCATTTCTCGGCGCTGTCCTTTGCCGGCTGGATGCTTATCAGGTCTATCTTGCCGTCCATGCGGTCGATTTTCGAGCCAAGGCTGGATAGCTGCTCGTCTCGGTGCTTGTCGCGTTCCTCGGTGCGGACGAGCTTCTCCTGCAGGTTGTCGATCTCGGTGCCGTGCGTGGTGACTCGCGTCTCAAGCGTCTCCACGCGGCGCTCGATCATCTTGACTTGCACCTCAGGTGGCTGAGAATCCATAAATCACCAGCCTTAGACGGTCTCCATGGACTTGAACCCGCCCTCGCCGTCGGCTGCTAGAAGCTGCTCGACCTGGGATTTCCAAAGGCCGGGGACCTTCTCAATCGTCCAAGAACCCGCCTTGATGAGGTTGTAGTACAGTTTCGCCATTTTCCTACTCCTTAACAGTCTCTAGAGCAGCCAGCCGCTGCTCCAATTCGGCTACCTTAACTCCGAGTTCGCCAGCTGCAAGAGCCGTCTCGTCACCAGCCGCCTTGATGCCGTCTGCCGTGGCTCCAAGCTCGGCCACGGCGATGGCGGTGGAAGCCCCTCCGGCTACGGCCTGCGCCGCCTGCTCGAGGGCCGCGCGAGCGGACTCCTCCGCGCCCCTGATGGCCTGCGCCGTGGAATCGGGCAGCTCCCGCGCGAAGCTCGCCTTGACGCCGCCGTCGTTGTCGGAAACGATTCCGACAAGAGCGTAACCATCGAAGACGGCCACCTGAGTCTCGCCGTCATCGTGCGTGGCAACAAGCTTCTGACCATCAATGGCGAGCGCCGTCCTGAAATCCGTCTCAAGCCCGAACTCGACCGTGTCCTTGCCGGTCACGTCATACCACTTGCATCCAATTCCGTTCAGCTTCATGTTCTCTTCTCCTTACGCCGTCCGCTGCCACGCGTTGACGGTGATGTACTTCGGCATGTTCTTGTTGGTTCCGCTCTGTCCCGTGCTGTCGATGGTCAGGTTGTGGTAGTGGCCGCCCGCGCTCGACATGGTGTGGCTGTGGCTGCTCGAAGTGTTGACAGTCACGCTGTGCGAGTGGCTTCCAGACGAAGCCGTGGCGCTCGTCTTAGAACTCGGCGCAGGTGCCGTGGAGCCGCCCGAACCGTAACCGAAGCTGCCGCTAGAGGTCACGAACGATTGCGAGCCGATGCCGGTCGTGTGGCTATGAGAGCCGTCGCTCGACGTCGAGCCGCTGTGGCTGTGGCTGCCGCCGCTGATGCTGTGCGTGTGGCTGCCGTCCGTGTCGCTCTCACCGCTGTGGGTGTGGGACACCACCACGGCGTCGTTGCTGCCGCCTGTGGTGCCCGCCGCGTGGGACGAATCGGAGCACATGAGGAAGCGGCCTTCCAGCTTAGTCCACGTGCCGCCGAAAAGCGCCTGCGGGCTTGTCGCGGACATGCTGAGGTAGATGGCTCCGACAGGGTAGGCGTCGAGCGGGGAGCCGCCAGAGCCGCCCATCGAGTCCTTGACGTCCTGCGCGAGCTTGTCCATGGTGACGGTGCCGTCACCAAGCGCACCACTATCTAGCGGTTCGCTGAACACCGGTCTCGTATTGAATTTAGGCCTTGCTGGGCCGTTGAATATCGCGGGGCCATTGATTTCGCAGACTTTTTCGAATGTGGCTTTTCCCTTAAAGTTTGTTTCCGGAAGCAAGACGGAGGCATTGTCAACGTTGATTTTAAAACTATTACCGTCCCACGTGAAGTTGCCGTTCTGCCTCATCGGGTTTTCAAGCTTGTCGAAAGAAACCTCTACCGCCCCAATGGAACCAGAATTGGCTGAGACGTATGATTTGATCCTCTCCCACAGGTGGGCGACGCCGTTCGAGTCCAAATACTTCGCCATGGGCCTACACCGTCACGTTGTCGATCTCGCCGTTCGTGAGCGCCACCATGTCGGATTTGAGCAGGTAGTCGGACAGGTCGACCGCGCCGCCCATCGGCTCCCATTTGGAGCCGTCCCATGCGTACTCGTTGGCGTCCTCGGTGACGTGCCACATATCGCCCGTCTTGTTGCCCTCTTCGGGCAGTTCGGCTTTCGTGGCCTTCACGCCCTTGTAGGTCAGCGCGGACGATACCGCTTCGGTGATCTTGCCCTGCAACTCGGCCTTCGCGGCGTTGACCTTGCTGTCCACGCTGTCGGCGGTCGCTAGGTTCTTGGCGGTGATGGCGCTATCGACCTGCTGCGCGGTCTGGTAGCCCAGCTTCTTGACCTCCGCCACCGCCGCGCTCTTCGCCGCGTCTGCTTTTGCCTGCGCGCCGCCGGGCGTCTCGAGTCCGAGCGACGCCGCCGTCTGGTCCCCGCCCTTGACCTCGTGACCATCGATGGACGGCTTCTTGGTCAGCGCCGAATAATCGCCGTTGAAGCTGGAGGAACCGGCGTCGTTGATCTTCTGGACTAGCGCGTCCGTCAGGTTGTTGTCCGAAAGCACCTTGTAGGTGTCCTCCGAACCTGTCTTTAGCTCCTTTTGGACGAACTTCTCCTTGATCTTCGCCCAGAAGTGGATAAGGCCGTCCTTGTCTAGGAAGTTGGTTGCCATAAGCTGCCCCCTTACTTGCAGATGTCTTCAATCTCGGTGTTGGTTATCTTGTCCACGTTTGACGTGCCCGGTGCGCCGGGGTCTCCCTTGTCGCCCTTCTCGCCCTTGAACTTGCCCGCGTCCGCATCATCGCGCACGCTCTGCGCCGTCTCGTTGGCACGTCTCACCTCGTCCATGAGCTGCGCCCATAGGTCGGGGGAATCGTCCTGTGGCGGTTCGCCGTCAACATCGCAGCCGTTGTCTATGACGCAAAGCGGTGAGCGCTCCATCGCCGAGACAACGCGCACGTCATCGCCTATGTAACCGACAACGCACGTGCGGATGGTGCCGGTGCCTTCCATTAAGGTTGACGGAATGGCGAACGGCACGCCGTCTGAGAACGCGACCCGCACGGGCTTATCGCTCCCGCGAGAAGCGAACACCGCGACGACCCTGTCGCAGTCCTCGTATTCATCATCGAGCATGATCTGCGCGTAGTCGCTGCCGATGCCGCCGCGCACTACCTCGCGGACGTCCCATTCGACAGAACGCTCTGTAACCGTTGCTATATGTAGCAGCATGTTTAATCACCCCCAGACATCTCAGCCGCCTGCTCCGCTTCAAGCTCCCTCACGCGCCGCCTGAGCCGCGCCCGTCTCTCGCGGATTAGCGCGTACTCGCTCTCGCTAAGCTCGCCGTCAACGTATTTGAGCGCGTGGTAGTCCGTTGCCGCCAGCTCGGCCATGGCTTCATTCAGCTTTTCGCACGCGGTCGGCTCCGGCGCGTCAACGTACGTGTAATAGGGCCTGCCGTCTTCGTCAAATTCAGATTCATCCATCACAAGCGCCTTTCGACTGCCATTATCTCGATTCTCACCGATGGGATGGTGCCGCCGACCTTGTACGGTCGCGTGACCACGATGGGGCCGATTCCGTCGGTGTCGCGGTTGTAGGACGTGGAGAAGCACCATTCGCCGAAGCCCGATGCGCCAAGTATCACGATCGGCAGGTTGTCGTACGTGATGTTGTCGAACGTCGACGGCCACCTGACCGTCCAAGACCAGTCCGAAAGCGTCCATTCTCCCATGCCGCCGAAGTATTTCGGTGTCGCAACGTTGGCAAGCGGAATCGAGCAGTACGCGACTGTAGGCGCGTTTCTCGCGCGAGACGGTTTGAAAGACCACCAATAGGCGGTTCCAGTTGTCGGGTCTGCGCTGTTGCCCATTTCGATCGTTATGCGCGCCCTTTCCTGAGTCATCGCAAACGTATCGATAAGCTCGTTGACGGCTGTATCATCCGTGTAGCTTGTCGCGAGAACCCAGTCGCTCGCGTAGAACGCGCCCACCCTGCTCTCGGCGGTCTTGCAGACTTTAAGAGCGCCGGGGTTGGAGACGTTGACCCAAAGGTCACCGCGGTCATAGGGGCCTGTGGGCTGAGACGTGAACACGCGCCGCTTGCTGTCGGCTGTGTCCTCGGCCCTGCTCGCCGCGTTGAGCGCGTCCTGTATCCGGCTGTCGGTTATCTGCTGCCACGCGCTGCCCGTCCAGCGGTAGACGTAGCCGTTGGACGTGTTGTAGAACAGGTCGCCCGCGTGGGCTTGCTTCTCGTCCGCGCTCCATTGGCTCGCGGGGATGTTGCCGGTTGTCGGCGTGTAAGAGTAGAAATGCGTCTCCACCTTGCCATCGATCTGCGTACCCAAATCGCCCAGCGCGCCCGCGAAGTCGATTAGCTCCTGCTCCTGCTTGCTTATCTGGTCCGCCAGCGCGTCGAGAGCGTAGACGACGTAGACGCCGCCCTGCTTGATGATGCTCACGGTATCGCCGACCTTGACGGGCGTCGAGGTTCGCAGGTATACCGTCTCGCCGGTGTCGGCGAGTCGGACGGATATGGAGCCGTCCGCGTTAATCTGCGTGACGGTGCCGATTCTCACGGATGTGGCGGCGTCATCGCTCGCGGCGCTTGCCATGCCCGCGAAGCTAAAGAGCTTTTTAGCAAGGTCTAGTTCGGTGCTAATCATCTACAAACACCTCAGCTTCGTCTTACACATACAGCCGCGCCCAAGCTCCATCTGAATCTCCTCGATAATCGCGTACACGCTGTAGAGCGGAACCATCTGCGGGTCGGTCGAGTTGATGTACTGCACCAGATTACCCTCGCGCAAGCCCGGCACGGATACGTGCTCTATAACGAGGACGGGGTCGCTTCTAGATACCTCGTTCAGCTTGCGCTGAGCCATCGCGGTAAGAGATGCGTGGTCGCACGGGTCGCTGACTTTAAGGTCGTACGCCTTGCGCCTGCCAAGCCGCTCATAGCTGTAAGGATGCGTGGCGGGTAGGTCAACGTAAACGGAATCGCTGAGCGGGTAGGGGTCGTAGTTCTCTTTGGACGGGTCATCTTGCTTAGACTGCCGCGCGAAGTGCGCCACGACGCGGTTATACGCATCGTCCGCGCCGTAATCGAGCTGGTAGCCAGCCTTGTAGACGCAGTTCTCGCCGTCCTCGAACACGTAGGCGAGCGGTCTGTTTATGGGGTCGATGTACCTGCCCCACGTTATATAGCCGTCCTCGTCAACGCCGTACTCGCAGCCAGTCCACATAGCGAGATCGTCCAACACCTTGCTGCGCTTGGTACCGACCTCCCACCAGACGGGGACGGTATGTGTCCTGTTGGCGTCCACGCCTTGCAGCACTCGCAGCTTGCCGCCGTCCGTTTCCAACAGGTCGCGTATCTCGCCGATGATGTTGGTGCCGGCTGGTCTTGCGAAGTCCCTCGCGCACACGTCCGCCGTCGCCCTCAGCAGGGACGAATAGAGCGACACGTCACGCGTTGAGTGGTGGTACTGGGCCTGCGCGCTCTCGCCGTCCACGAAGAGCGTTGCCAGCGTCTCGCCGTGCTGGTATCCACCGGGCAACGTGATGGTGTGCTTGATGCGAATCATGCGGTCGGTCGATGCGTTGTGCAGCCCCAAGCTCGCCGTGACGCGGTTGTCGGCTGACGTGGCGAAGGTGATGGTGCCGCCCTCCACCACGTCCACGGTCTCGCCGGTCTCGACAAGGCTCACGGGGTCTACAAGGCAGAACGTGTAATCGTCCCGCCTGCCGGAAGCGGCCCAGTTCATGCCCATCAGCCGCCCACCTCGCTGCCGCTTATATCGACCGTATACAGCTCCGGCGTTTTTGATGTGATATCGACGCTTGGCAATATCTTGTAGCGATGCCCCAGCGGGTCGCGCAGCGTCATATCTCCTTGCTCGCACATTGCAAGCAGCACGTCATACTCGTCTGGGTCGATGACAGCCGAAAGCGACAGCTTGGCAGTCCTGCCCCTGCCGTAATAGGCTGACTGTCTAGACTTGCCAGCGATCTTGACCACGTCCGCGACAGGCTCCGCTGATATTGATATGCCGCGATCGCTGCCGCTCAAGAACTTATTCAGCGCAAGGCTCGCGCTTTCGGTGCTCACGATAATCGCGTCATTTCGCCCGCTCGAATAAGCGGACACGCGATTGGAGACGCCTGAGACTGCGCCAGCCGCCGTGTAGCCTATCGCTTCAAAGTAAAGCGTCTTGCCAAACGGTGCGCTGCGGAAAACCGCCGTGCCGCCGTTTGAAACGGTGATGGTGTCGTTGCTGTATTCGCTGTCAACCATCTTCACAACGGCGTACTCAAACGATACGTCCTTGTCATTGGCGTCGCTTACCTTGATGCTTATCTCCTCGCCCTGCCCGGTGACGGACAGCTTGGGCGTGGAGCACTTGCGCTCGTCCTTGACGGTAACCGTGCCCGACATGCTCGCGAACTCCATCGCAATAGGGCGGTAAACGGCATTGAGCGCGATGTTTAAGTAGATGCTCTTGCCTATGACGTGCTGCGTCAGGTAGCTATCGTCGATCTCGATTCGACCGTTGGCGGTAACCGTGCCTGTCGGCGCTTGGTTGAAGAGCGGCTGACCGTCCACGGTGCAAGCGCCGCCGTCAACGCTGTCGAGCGTCTGGCAATAGTAGCGGTCGTCCGTTCGCGTCCAGTTGGTCGTGTAGGTGATGGCCAGCTTGCCGTCCGCCGTGTACTCCGCGCCCGTCAGGTTGTACACGGGACAGTAGCCTATGGAGCAATCGAGCGTTGCCAAATCGCTATGCGTGTTGCCCTCGTAAACCATTCCCGCGCGGTATTTCGACTGGCACGTTATGCGTAGGTCGATGCTGTCGTACCTGCGCCTGCTGAAAAGCCAAGAGCCGCCGGCGAAATCGGTTAGGAAGGAGCCGATATCAAGGTTGTGGCTCCACCATGTTCTAGAACCGCTGTACGGCTTGTTCTCGTTGCACTGGGCAGCTGAGAAAGTGCCCTTGTAGTCATGCCACGCGCCAGCACCGGCGGGAGCACCCTTTATAGTGCCCCTCGCGCTGATCGTAATCGTCCACGATTCGTTCCAATCGTTTCCGAACTCGGTTGACCAAACAAGGCGGATATCGCGGACGCCGTAGCTTCCGTCCATGTTCTCGTGAATCAGGATGCCGTCCGTGCGCCCCTGAGCCGAGTAGTTCGGCCCGATTGATAGGGAAAAGTTCTGAACGCCCATTTAAGCCCTCGCCAGCCTTTCCCAGTTGCTGATGATGCCGAAAACTCGTTCGGCTTCGGCCTTGTCACCAGCGGTCAATTGCAGCTTGTCGATGTAGTAGTTGGTTACCTCGCCAGCTCCGCCGATGCCGTCGGCGATGGCGTTCGCGAAGGGCAGCATCCTGCGGGACGTGAGCGGCACGACCGCCTCGGTTCCGCGTTCGCCGACGCCGACGATTGACGCGCCATCGAAAACGCCGCCCTTCGCGTACCAGTTGACCCCGACCTTCGGAACGCTGCCGCTCTTCGCATCGAATTTGCCGCTCATATAAAAGTGCGGCAGAGCGCCTACCTGTATGCGCGGCAGCTTGAGCCTGCAAGATGCGACCTCGGATGCCATGCGCCTGCATGCGCTCGTAATCGTTGCCGTCGCTTTGGATGCGGCTGCGGTCGCGCTGGTAGCGAGCAGGTTGAAGGACGTTGCCGATGCGTTCGCGACAGCGGGCAACGCGCTTATGGCACTTGCGAGAACCATTGAGGAAGAAGCGGAAGTTTTGAGCGAACCAGCCATGTTTTGCGCACTGCTGCCAGCAGCATCAAGAGCGCCTTGGGCAAGTCCGCAAGCGCCGCCGAAAGCGCCGATTCCAGCCGCTGCGGCAGGTGCCGCGCTGCCGACTGCGGGCAAGTACTTGCCCATGTTTTTAACGCCATTGCCGCACGTCTTTATGCCGCCAGCTATCGCGTCAACGGCAACTGCCAAAATGCCGAAGCCAGCAGCGGCAACGGTCACGCCAGCGCCGACAGCGATCAATCCGACCGACAGCACCGTCAGGCCAGCCGCGAGAACCAAAGCGCCAGCGCCAGCCACGATTAGACCGGGGCCGAGAACCAGCGCAGCCGCGCCGACAGCGGCGAAAGCAGCCGCCGCGCTCATGCCGTACGCGCTCACCGTCGGCAGCTGCGCCGCGAGCAGCGACACGCCAGCGGTCGCGAGCATGATGCCGGCGCCGACCATTAGGACGGCAGCGCCAAACGCCGCCATGCCGACAGCTCCAGCGGTTAGAGCCGGTGCGAGCGCTGCGGCACCTACGGCAAGCAGCGCGACGGCTCCGACAAGAGCCACGAGAGCGACAGCCGCCATGGGGCCAGCGTTAACAATCTGTATCGCAGCGTTTGCCAGCAGCCACAAGCCAGCGGATGCCAAGGCAACGCCGGCTCCGAGCGCGATTACCGCCGCAGCAGCCGCGAGAATCTGCGTTGCGGACGTTGAGCCGGCAGCGCCGGCGGCAGTTTCGCCAGCAGCGGTTTCGAGCAAGCCGGCAGCGGCTTGGGAACCCTTGCCAGCGATGTTCGAAATCGCGCCGCCGATGGTCTTGAACGCGCCAGCCACCTTAGCGCCGGTGCTGACGAGCTTCGCGGTCGCGAACGCCGTACCGATCAGGCCGATTGCGGTCGCAACGCCCTTTGCCTCCGGCGTGAACGTCTCGAAAGCCGCCTGCAAGCCAGCCAGCGGGTCGCCTGTCGATTCGGCAACGCTCACAAACGTTGAAATCGCCGTGTTCATTCCCTCAAAGACCGGCGCGATAGCGTCATTAGCCATGTTGACGAGTCCGGTGAGCGATGGCTGCAGGGTTGCAAACGCTTCGCCAAGACCGCCGACAACGGTGGCCTTGAGATTCCCGAACGCTCCTTCGAACGTCTTCGTTGACTTAGCGGCTTCGACAGCCGCGTCCTCGAAACCGAGCTGCATGATAGCTTGGTTGAACTCTTCGGCGGTGATCTCGCCCTTCTCCATGGCGTCGCGGAAGTTGCCCGTGTAGGCGCCGTTTTTCAGCATCGCTTCTTGCAGCTTGCCGGATGCACCAGGTATCGCGTCTGTCAGCTGGTTCCAATTTTCAGTTGTCAGCCTGCCAGCGCCAGCGGTCTGGGTGAGCACCATAGCGACGCTCTTGAATGTGTCGGCACTGCCACCAGATACGGCATTAAGATTTCCCGCCGCTTCCGCCAGCTTGTCGTAGTTCGGTACTGCGTTTGCCGCGAGCTGAGCGGTGGTGTTCTGGATGTCGGACAGGTCGTAGACCGTCTGGTCTGCGTACTTCTTGGTGCTCTGCGTGAGCGCTTCGATTTGGCTTCCGTCAACGTCCGCAAAGTCGAGCGTCTGCTTGAATTTGAGCGTTGCGTCAGCCGCTTCACCCGCTTCGCTTATCAAGCCGCCGAAACCGACAGCAGCCGCGATGCCGCTCGCAACTCCAAGCACGGACTTTAGGCTCGCGCCTATGCCTTGTATAGGCTTGTCGGCGGCAGATGCGATGTTGCTGCCGTAGACCTTGCCGACATTCTTGCCAGCGGGTGCGGAGTTCACGCCTGCAAGCTCTTTGGAGACAACGCTCTTAACCGATTCGCTGAGCTTGGGGTAGATTACTAGGGTGCCGCTTGCAACTTGGTTAACTGCCATTAATCAGCCCCCTTATTCATATTTAAAATCTTGTCTACAAACTCTTTGTCCGTTGCTTCCGCCTTGCGTAGCGCCGCCGATTGCTCGCCAGGTCTTTGCATCGGCTCGGGCGGCTCCGCGCCCTTCTTCTGCGCTTTTTTAGACTTCGACCAGCAAAGCCACTCAACGCCGTCAACCACCCTCGCAAGCAGGTAGTCCGTTGTGCTCCATTGGAGCTGTTCGCAATCAGCCTTGGCGCAACGCGATTCAAGCGGTAGGTTCGCCGCGAGACAGGCGGCATGGGCGTAGCTGTAATCGATGCCCATGCCGTCAAGATTGAGGTTGTAGAACTGTTGGAAATCAGCCCTCAGCTTATCAGGCTCGGTTTCCTCAAGCCTGATAAGCACCGCTAGTTTTTTGCGGCCACGCTGTCCTGAACGCAGGCTTCGTAAAGCTGCACCAGCTTCGCAGCGCTGCCGCCAAGCTTCTCGGCGTACTCGTCATCTTTGCCGCAAAAGATGATGCTCATAGCGTCGAAGTAGCCAACGGGGTCTTTCTCGACGTTCGTGATAGCCTTGGTGAGCTTGTAACTTGCGATCGCGTCCGCATCGTATTCGAACTTGACGCCTTCGAACTCGGTGGTCTTGATGTTCTTCTTCTCTGGCATTACGCATCACTCGCCGTGGTCTCGGTGGACTCGTAGATAAAGCGCTTGTAGCAACCAAGGGTCGCGTCCTTGTAAAGGTTGTAGGTGCATTCGCGCGCGAACAGCTCGCCGCCGCCGACCTGCAAGTCGCCAAGCTCGCTGAGCTGGCAGTCGGGCACGATGATCATCATTTTGCGCTTGTTCTTAAGAACGCCCTTGAACACGCCGCAGCGGTGCGGCAAGTCCTCGCCGGTGTCTTTAACGTCAAGGACGCCGTTGGAATCGGTTACGTTCGCTTCGCCGTACTGCTCGGCCTGAGCGCTCTTCTTGACCTCAAGATAGGTGAGCGTCATGCCCTTGCTGATCTCGGTTGTGGCGCTGTCCACCTTCTCGCCGTTGAGGTCGGTCTTGTCCTCGGTATCCTTTTCATCCGAAAAGCTGATGCCGTCCTCCGACAAGAAGCCTTGGTTGACGAATTCGGCATCAAGTGCCTCGTCGATCGCAGTGGGCAACGCGGTACCAAGCGGTGCGGTGAACCAGTAACCGCCGGCGATGCCCTTGGCAGAAGAGACGTTTTTAGTCTCGTTATTAACCCCTGCCATGTACTACCTCCTAATCGTTTGTTTGGAGCACGCAGAAAAGGCTCACGCGTGGTGAGTCTGTGTCTGGGTCTGGGTTTTCGTAAAATGAATTGATTTCGCAGGTGAAAACGTTGTCGATGCCGTCCGGCATATCGATTAGCATCTGTTCGACCTTGTTGCCAAACAAGTTTGCTTCGATTTGCGTTGCAGCCCAGCAGTCGACGGCTACCGTTGGGCTGCATTTAACGCCAGTCTTGCCGCCGCCAGTCCTTTGCACGACGCAGAACTCACCGGGGCGGTCTCGCGGAACTTCGGCATATGCATCGACGCCGTTTTTCCTTAGCCATGAGATAACGGTCTTGGTAACGTCCATCGCCCATCACCTCACAGGCACTTCTGCAAAATATGGCGCTTTGCTTCCGCCCTGTCTCCGTGCGGCGTGGCGGTGTTCACGTAGCCGATAGCGGTGACGCCGCTGGTCTTGACATTTGCCGCGAACGGCTCGCCCATGCCATCATCTCTGACCATCGAGCAGGCTTTGCTTGCGGCTGCGTTCGTGAGCCGCTGCAACTCGCCGACAACGCCGCCAGATTTCAGGCAGGCCCTGATGCCGCTTTGGTTTCCCTTGATGTTGGTAAGCTTAACCCTCAACGGCGCTCACCTCCACGTTGCGGTTCCACGCAGTGGGGCAGTTCTCGCAGCACGGCTGCGGGTCACCTATCACGCTGTAGCGCCGTCCGTCGATCAAAACGAACGCGCCGCGCAAATCCTGCTGGTAGGTCTTGGGAAAACCGACGGTGAATGCGACCGTCACGCCATCGGGGCGGTTGCCCTCGTTCAAATCGCTGGTGATGCCCGGATGGACGAGCGCGTTTTGGACGATATCGGTCGTCTCTTTGACCACTGGGTAGCCGTCTTCGTACGTCTTATAAGTGCGGATGACGGTTACCGTCTCGCCTTTGAGCAGCTGCATCAGCGACCACCAGCCCACGGGTCGTAAACGCCGATTCGGCCAGCACCGATGCCGAGCGTCTGCTTTTCGGATGCGGTCAGGTACAAGTCCCCGCTCGGGTTAGCGAACGTGACGGATGCGCTCATGCCAGCCGCGCCCTCGCTGTAGTTGCTAACGCCTGCGAATCCGCCGCTTGCAGCGGAGACGGCGCGGTTGACCATCGCGCACGTTATGGCGGTCAGGCTCTGCGACAACTCCGCCGTGTCGGCGGTGCTGGGCAAGTAAGAAGCTATGAGCGCGGATGCATCCAGAAGCAGCGTTGATATTCGGCGCTCGTCATAGCCGCCAGCATCGTAGCGGTCTTGATAATCGAGAAATGTTGCAAAAGGAGCCACGCGCCCACGCTCCTTACTCGGCGGTCTTTTTCGCCGTGGTGCGCCTGCGCGTGGTCTTGGGCTTTTCCTCGATTACCGCAACGTGGTGGCTTGCGGTAAGCTCCTTGGCTCGCGCCGCCGTAAGCTCGACCGTCTCGCCCTGCCAGTGGACTTCACCCGTGTACTTGTCGGTGTAGCTGATTAGCACTGTTGCCTTCATCGAGCGTCACCGACCTAAGCAGCGGCAGGGGCAATGGTGCCCTTGACGATGTAATCCTTGACCTCGGGGAACAGCATCATGCCGGTGAGAACGTTGGTCTCAACGGAAACGTGATCGTAAACGGGTGCGTGGGAAACGCCGATAAGACCGCCAGCGGAAACCTCGTAGGTAAGACCGGCGGAACCAAGAGCGCCGAAGTCGATGCCGAAAACGTGGATGTTCTCGGCGGGCGTGGCGTACATGGTTCCCTTGGTGACGGCGTTGGTCAGGAGCACGTTTGTCATGCCAAGGAAGTTCTGGAGGTAGGCCATGCCAAACACGGTCTGAGTGGTGATGGGCGCGGTGCCAAGGTAGGCGGCTGCATCCTCGCGGTTGATAAAGTGGATGATGTTGCTGGATGCATCGCCGTTGGTCTCAAGCGTGTTGCCAAGCTTCGCGTCAACGTTTGCTGCTGCGGCCTGCAAGCCAGCGCCAGTTGCTACGCCAGTGCCCTTTGCAAGGAAGGTGAAGAACTCGGACACGATGCCGGAGCGGATAAGGCTCAGCATCTTGCTATCGGTCTTGACCACGGCGGGGATGTAGCCGGCACGCTGGATGGCCTTGGCGGTAGTGATCTTGCGGTAGGGCTTGGAATCAATCTCGCCGACAGGCTCCCACGCTGCGCTGAACTTGGACAGCGCCACCTCGTCACCCTCGACATAGGCGGTGCCGGATGAGGAACCGAGCGTGACGTTGCCGGATTCGCCGGGGAGCGTGGACGGGTCGGTCTTGGCGTTGTTCAGGGTACCGGTGACCTTGAGCATCTTGAGCGCGGTGCCGGCGGCTACAGTCTCAACTCCGAACAGACCAAGAATCTCAAGAAGGCGGTCGGACTCGCCCTGAAAGTTCTTGACGAACTCCTTGTCAAGGGAAATGTTCATCGCGGTGGAATCGATGATGTTGTTGGGAACAGCCATGTTGTCTACTCCTTATGTTCGCTTAGGTATTGGGCGCGTTGTGCGATGCGCTCAAAGGGGTTTTTGATTTCTTCAATCGTCTCGATTGCTGATACAGGGGCTTTGCTCGCGCCGCCGTCAATGACGGCGGGGTATACGGGGATGCTCGCCATGTGTGCGCTCAGCGCGTCCGCTGCCGCTTCAAGCTCTTCTTGCGTATCGCCCTTGACCATCGACAAGAGCGTTGCGTCAACGCCCTTTGCCGCCGCCACGCTCGCGACAAGCGCCGCGTGTTCCTGCTTTGCCTTGATGCCGCCAAGCTCAGTCTCAAGTTCGGCGATTCGCTTGTTGGCTGCTTCGACTTGCTCGGCAGATGCCTTGTTCTGCTTTTCCAGCTCGTCATAAGCCTGCGCCTTAGCGTAGTTCGCCTTGCTCTTGTTCTCCCAGTCGCGGGAATGCTTGATAGCGCTTTCCAGCTGGGCTTGGGCTTCGTTGTACTTAGCTTCCCAATCGACAGGCTGCTGCGCGGCTCCGTTCGGATCCTGCGGCATGGGGTCTGTGGTCGGGTCGGTGGTATTAGGCATTTTTCGCCCCTCTCTGAGCCGTGCGGCTCGCGTTTTCGCCCGTTTCGGGCATGAAAAAAGCCGCCCTTTTTGACGGCTCGATATGAAAAAAGCCCCATGCGGGGCTGATTTCCTAAGTGGCAAGCGGTGCGAGAATCGAACTCGCATCTTGAGTTTTGGAGACTCGTATTCTGCCGTTGAACTAACCGCTTGTGGCTGGGTCGGCGGGACTCGAACCCGCAACGCCGTTGTTAACAGCCACGTGCTCTACCCACGTGCTCTACCATTGAGCTACAACCCAATTCGGCGGTGCGTGCAAGATTCGAACTTGCGAACGCCGTAAGGCGTCAGCTGGTTAGCAACCAGCCGCATTCAACCGCTCTGCCAACGCACCGTTGGAATATGCTACAATCATATTGTCTAAAGGCTTCTCTACTCGCGCCCCTTTGTGGCGCTTGGCGTGAGAAGCCTATATCTTTACGCGCCTTATGTCTCCGCTGTAGTCGATGACGATTGCTTCGTTTATTCCGCGTCGTTTCCCGCATTTTTGAAAGTGTTTAATCGCGCTTTCCATTGACATTGTTGATTCTCCTTCAATCAGATGAATTATCGCAATGTCAGCTTTTTTGCCTGCGTCCCTCATAAGCCTATCTATAGAGTTAAAGCCATCTCCACGTGGCGTTTTGTAATCAGCGCGAACCATGCTTGACCCAATGAGGACATCCGCCGTCTTTACACCGTGCTCATTGCTTCGCTCTAGAATATGCTGAGCAAACCCGTTCTCACGAAGCGTCTTGCAGGTCAGCCTTTCCGATGCGTTAAGTTCTTTCTTGGCGCGAGCGCTTTGGTAAGTCTCAATTGGCGCGTTTCCGGTCTTAAACCATCTCGGATCTCGCCTCTCTATCTCGCTGCTGACGCGGTTGTTCAGGAACGCGTCGAAGGCCTTACCCTGCTTGCCACCGTGCCTCGCGATGTAGGCATCGCGCTCCTCCTCGGGCAGGGCATCCCATTCGTCGCGGATGCCGCTTCTGCCGCCTATGGAGTCCAAGACCTTGTTGTACCGTTCGTACATGCCGTCCGGGTCGTAGCCCTCCGCGCCGTCATCGTCCCATGAGCACACGATGCGGCAGTCGCAGTTGTCATGCGCGTGGGATGCGCTCTGGCGGCTGTTGTAGTTGTACCCGAACGACGCGAGCATAAGGCAGAACCCGCACGTCTCGCCGCCGCCCGGGACTCGGGCGAACTTGGGCTTGAGCGGGTCTTTCGCTCCGTTCTCCGCGATGCACTCGTTGGCGTCTCGCCTTATCTCGTAGCCGATGCGCGAGCAGGCCGCCTTGTTGAATCCGTCGATATCGCCGTTTTTGACGATTTTAGACACGAACGCGCGAATCGCCCATTCCGTTGCCCTCGGGTCGTGCGCCGTGTACGCCTTGGCTCCGAGCTTCTCGCCCGTGCAAAGCTCGCGCGCCGCATCGTAGAAGTCAGCAGCAGCCTGAGCGGATGCAAGACCGTATTCAGCAACGAGGATGTTGATTGCTTCTACAACGGTTTGCCTTGCCGCCGCAACGTCCGACCAGTCTATCTTTTCAAGCAGGTTCAGCGCCTTCGCCTGCGCGTCGGCGCTGCAGGCGTTTATCTGCTCCGTTAGGTAATCGAGCGCCGCGCGTGGGATGGTAGCCATCAGTTACCGCCGCCGCCCATGATCTGCATGAGCGCCGCGCGGTTCCCGTTGGCTTCGATCTGCGAACGGATGCGCTCGACCTCCGATGCATCGAAGCCCATTCCCTCTAGGAAAACGTCGGTCTGCGCGAACCCGTCAAGGGAACCCGCCACCTTGGTCATGGCGTCAGCGGTCGCGGCTAGGCTCGACATGGACGGAGACTTAAAGTGCGGCATGACCGTACGCTGCTCGTCCGTCAGGCCATCGATGCCGCTGTTGTTCGCGACAGCCATAGCCATGAGCGCGATTTGTCGCATGCTCTCGCGGTTGCTCTCGATGCAGTCCTCGGCGGCAACGCATATATCCTCGCGCTGGGCGGCGATGGCTTCGGCTGAGCTGGGATTGTCCTGCACGATGCCCAAAGAGTTGAGCGGTACGCCGGTAGCGCCTGAAAACAGCTTGCCGTAAGCCGCTATCGCGTCGATGTACGGCTGCGGTGACGATGCGCTTAGACGCTGGTAAGTCGGCACGTTGCCGTCCTTATCGCGCGTGGTCATCAGGATCGAGGTGACCATGGTTGCCCACTTGCTCTTTACCATCTCGTCAAATTGCTTCTCGGTAAGACCCATGAGCAAGTCTTTCGGCGTCGCGTAGAGCGCGGAAGATACCGCCATGTAGCGCATGGTGCGCTGAACCTCGTCAACGAGGTACATGACCGTCGGCGTGATGCGCGACTGGCCGAACGGCTTACCGCCTGTCGCGCGGAAAGTGAAGGCTTCCATCATGGGGCGATCAAGCGGCGTTATGTATGGCTCCGCAACCCAAGCGGACGCACCAACGCGGGACAGCACGACAACGCGCCCGGGCAGGTGCATGTTCACCTGCGTAGGTATCGGCTTTGTCGGTGACCAGCTTGTTGTGCGAACGTCTGCGAGAACGAAACCCGCGCCGATTCGCTGCGCCGCTTCGTCCCAAATCGCCGCCGATGTCTCGGCGGTGTGCGTCCGAACACTGACGCCGCCGCGCTGGTTGCGGTTGACAGTTGCGAACATGCAGCCGTGTACCAGCTCGCTCGAAACGTGGCGGTTGAACGATGAGTCGATGCAGTTGTCGCGGGCTATCTTCGCCAGCGATTCGTCTTTGTACCCGCCCTCGAAGACGAAACCGTCCATTCGGACGCGCTCCGAGACGGCGGTGACCGCCTTCGCAGCCCAATCGCAGCGCGTGGGCACGACGATCGATTCGGGGATGTTGTCTATCCCCACGCTGGGCGTAGGCTGCTTCGATTCGTAGTAGTCGTTAAGTCGCTTGTTCTTGGCGCTCACGTGGAAGTGAACGTCGATAAGCTGCTTCAAAGTCGCTTTGTCCGATGCGCTGAGACCAGCGGCACTTTCGATTCCGCTAATATCCATCAACCGATTAACAACTCCCTTCGCTGGTCGCGTTTAGTTGTAGCCGCGCCCCAATAAGCCAGCGCCGCCGCTTCAATGATCGATGCGTCCGCATCGTCCGTGCTTTCGAAGCCCCAGCCGCCGCCGCTGCCGATGTTTCGCCTTGTGCATCGCGTAGCCGATGCCGTTAGCTCGTCTTGCCCGTAGTGCTCAAGCGTCTTTTCCTTGACGGCGTTGGAGATGGTCGAGCAAGCAGCCGCGAAGTCAGCCGTTGACGGCCTGTTCAGCTCTCGCTTTGGCACTCCGTTTTCAAGAAGTCGCTCGACAAGCGTCTGCGAATTGCTCCTGCCGTCTACCACTATATCGGCTACATCGTCTTGACGTTCCGTAAGCCAATCGACAAGCCAGCCGATACCGTCGGACAGCGTGAAGTGGTTTACGAGTTCAACGTACACCTTGCCGCCGTCCGTCTTTATCGCCGCCGCGATCGAGCCGCGCGAGCCATCGGGCGAGAACTTCACGGCGAACGCCTTCACCCCGTCTTTCGGCGGGTTCTTTGTTGTGCATGCCGCCCAATCGCCCGAAGAGATGGGGTAGTCGCGCTGTTCGGCGCTGCTGTCCCAGAAGCCAAGTCGCTCGCGCGCAAGGCTATCAGGTGGCATTGAAGCTGCTTCGGCTGCGATAGCATCCGGCGAAAGCAAAATGCCGTATGACGGGTTGGAGCGCTCCCAGCGCCTGCGGTCAGACACGTTGCCGATTTCGGAAACTGACCACTCAACCCAAGCGGCGTCTGAAACGCCCGCATGAACGCGGTCGTGCATCTCCTTGAACACCGTGCCGGAGCATTCCGGGTCTGGCGGCGTCCCTAGGTAGATGGTCTGCGGGTTCTTGAGGTTGCCAGCCGATATCGTCGGCAATGAAGCGGCCTGCTGTGCGACGGTCAGCTCCTGCGCTTCGTCATAGATGAGAACATCGTAGGTCTTACCACGCGCTAGGGAATTGGTGCGCGTTGTGAAGCGCACGCACCCGCCGTTGTTTAGGTAAATCGCCTGCTGCCCGTTCGTCTTTCGGACAGCTTTCAAAAGCTCGTGAAGCTCTACGTTCTCTTCATCTTCAAAGACCTCGGACAGGTCTTTAAACATCTCGTCTGCCGTGTCACCGTGCTGGCAGGTGAACAGTATCTTTTCGCCACACGCCACAAGACCGTAGAAGCACCGGGCGCGAACGCTCCAGCTCTTGCCGTTCTGGCGCGGGATGCTCATGGCGAATACCTTGCAGACGTATTTATCTTGCTTGTCTCGTGCCAGCATGGCGCGGCAAATGTATTCCTGCCACGGCAGGGGATCTCCGAAGAACGCCGATGCGAGCGCGATGGCGTCCGCGCCGTCTCCGCGTAGGGATTTGGGGATGTTCGCCGAATAGGTTGGGCGCTGGTTGGCTTTCAACTACACACCGCCTTACGCCTAAACCGCCTTGCTCGCCTTCTTGGCGCGCTTCGCTATGGTGAGCTGCAAGATGTTTCCCTTGCTGCTTGTCGGTGCCTGCTGCTGAGCCGGTACCGTGTCGATGATTCCAAGCTGCTTGTTGAGCTGCCGTATCTCGGCGCTCGCCGTTTTTAGGGTGCCTATCTGGGGGAACGCCTTGAGGTCGTTCATGTCGTTGCTGTACGCCGTCTCGCCGCCGAACCCGTCGAGTTCGTCCATGGCCTGCTCGGCTATCTTGTGCCACTGGCACAGCAGGGCAAGCGTCGGCGCGTCAGATTGCGAGAAAGCCCGCCCGCTCGTCAGCTCGTCCCATTTGGCCGACTTGAACGGGTCGGACTCGACCGCCGCAGGCTTGCGCAGGCTCATTTTGGCCACCCCCTGATGATAGGATTGAGCACGTGACTTAGTTGCAGGAAGGAGGTTGCGAACATGCCGACTAAGAATAGCAAGCAGACATCGAAGCGAGCCGCGAGCGCGGCGTCCAAGGTGCTGAGGGACGGTCGCAGCGGCAAGGCGTCGAAGACCGCCGCCGCATCCGCCCTGTCGCAGACGCCTAAGCGCAGGAAGTAGCGCCCGGCAGCGCCTGGTGCAGACCGATGGCAAGGCCCTGCACCAGGCGCTCGTCCTCGTACAGGTCGTAGCAGGCGAGTCCGGCAAGCACTGCGTGAACAACCTCGTGGATGTACACCTGCGACTCCTCCTCGGGGCACAGGCCGTTCCTGACGCGTATCGTGCGCGTGGACGGGCTGCAGGATCCGTTCTCGCCCGGCTCCACCCCGCCTCTCTCCACCTTGTACGGGATTCCGAGGATGTCAACCGTGTCCGGCAGCATGTGCGCACCTCCGATCGGTATGAAAAAAGCCGCCCCGAGGTGGAACGGCTTGAAATCTACCTGTTATATGGCTCTCGTTATTCCAGCGGCGGGTATTCGTCATCGGGAAGCTCTTCCAAGTCTTCCGCATCTGCCCACACCATGCGATCGTCTTCATCGGTGTCGGTCAGCTCTATTAGGTGAATCGCCCCATTTTTTCTATTGTCGAATTCCACAATGGTTCCAATGCGACCGGTCGCGATGATTCGAACTTTTGAGTATTCGGAAATCATAATCGGATTCACCCCTTTCTCTTTCTCGGATAGGCGGTCACGAGGTGCGGGTTCCTTGACCCGGCTTCGATTGCCCACGCCGTGACAACCTCTTCCTTCCTCGTCACGCCCAATTCCATGATAACGCTTATCGATACATCTCCTCGTTTATTCGGCGTGTAGACGAACGCCCTATTCTCACGAAGCCCCTTGAGGAGATCATTTTTGAATCTACCTGCATTGCGCGTCGTATAGCCGAGCGATTTGAAGTAGGCGGCCTTGCCGCCCGGGTTCTTCGGAGACAGAAGGTAGTCTCTTATTTTTGCTCTGGCGATTGTCGCGTGCCTATATCTCGGCATTCTTGACGTAATGCTGCATGAGCCGCGACCGCCCATTATCTACCTCTGCGCTTGCTGGAAACGATTCTGCCGGAGTTCTTGCTCAGCTTTCGGCTCTGGGACGTGCCTCTGACCTCCGCCGATGCAACATCCATCGCATTCTCAGCCCTCCGCTTCGCGTTAGCCTGCTCGCCGCGCTTCACGTCCGATTTCGAATGCAGCTCGACCTTGTAGCCCTGACCTACGGCACGATCGTATATCTCGCGTATGGTCTGCTTCGTCCGAACGGGAGAAGCGGAGTCGCTGATAGACCCTCCGCTGAGTACCACGCCGGCGGAATTGGTCTTATAGAACAACCTGCGACCGTTCTCGAATTGAACCGTCATGCCCGCCGCTCCGCGCGGCAATCCAACGGAAGCGCCGCCGCTCGCGCTGCGCGAACCCCTACCGCCCATTTGCCATCCTCTCCGTCACGCCGTTGGCGTACCGCAAAACCTCGCAGGAACCGAAATCGAACCCGATATCGCCGCCGTAAAGCAGTACGCGGCTAGGCTCTAGGCGCTTCATCGCCTCGTTCATTCCGTCAAACCATATTTCGAGCGCGGCTGAATCTTCCTTGACGCCAACCGTTGACGTTGCAACCGTTGAATGCTTCGGGATGCCCTCGAAGCAGAATGTGTAGCTATCTGGTTCAGCCCATGAAAGCGTGGGGACAACGTCTATGCCGTTCATCTGCCAGTAAAGACCAAGCGCGGAGCTACGGTAGCGGTTCCACGCCTGCATGGGCAGCGGCATGTCTAGATATAGCGAGAAATCTGGAGTAAGAACGCAATCGAAGCCGCGCAAAACGTCCAGATACTTCTCTGGTGACTGCCATACTCGCTCGAACTGGTAATCATCGATGAAGAAGTGGCAGGCGTTGCCGCGCTTCTTATCGTTCGCCGTGCTCTTGGCGTAGTTGAAGCCCATCATCTGCTTTGGTTTCTTATCGCACGGTGCAAGCTCGGGGTATCCGTTCGCGTTGCAATGGTATCGGTTGACGATCTCAAGGTTGTAAGCCCTGTCAGTCCTCAACCGCTCGGCTCCATAGCTCAGTTTCTTGCCCTTGAAGTCGCACACGAACTTGCTCATATCGAGTTTCTTGATCGACTTTATCTCATGTTGCAGCAGCGTTTTGTTCCACGTTGCAACCTCGCCGGTCTTGTTGTCGGCTATGCGGTAGGCCTTTATCTGCTCTTCGGTAAGCCCATCGCAATACGCGATATTCTCGTCCGGTATCTCGGTCCAGCCAAGCGACTTGCACGCCGCGACACGCGTATGCCCCGTGACGATGACGGGGTTGTCGCGCGACTCCAAAACGATCTGGCCGCGCAAGCCGAACTCACGGATTGAGTCAGCGACTACGGGAATTGCCTTCTCGTTGTGCCGCGCATTCTTCTCGTACGGGATTATCTCGTCAATGAGCACGCGACCACCTCGCAGAACGGTACACAATCGATGCCCTGTGGCAAAAAAAGACCTCGGGGGGATATTCTGCTGGGCCGCCGGGAGCTTCTGTGAGCGATGGGGGAGGGCATGCCCCCGTGGGCTAACGAGAGACGATTTAAGCCCTACCAATCGCGAGACGTGACCACTTGCCCAAACTTGCGCTTAACGCCGCTCTCGCCGCGTCTCATTCGCTTATACGCTAGGTTGGCGAAGCCCACGAACTCGAACGGACAGCGCCAGCGCCCATACATGGCCGCCGCGTTGGCAGCGATCGAGCGCACAAGCTCCACGGGCTTATCGCTACGCCATTGGTTACAACATCGGTGCGCTCTGGCAACGTTGCCGCGATCAATCGCGGAACCGCCCTTCGATATGGGAACAAGCTCGTCAACTTCCATCGCGTACGGATGCCCAGCCTTGACCGCCGGTATTGGCAAGCCGCATATCCAGCAAGGCGAGTTGTCTTGTTCCAGCTGCTTGCGGATGCGCTGCCTTGCCCTGTAATTCGCGTAACGCGGGTTGCTGCTGGGCATGCTCACCACCTAACAAAAAAGGCGCTCGCGCGATGCGAACGCCCTACTGTCTGCATATGTCGCTTCAGCGCTCGGCGCATGCGCGACACGTTACACTATATCGCTTAGCCAGCGGTCAAAGCGGCTCATTGCGGCTCAACTTTAAAGCTGCTTGCCGATCATCGCGGCTTCGAAACCCGCCGCGTCTATGTAATCCAAAGCCACCTCTGCATACCTCTTCGCCGTTGCCTTGGAGACGCGGCAATACCAGCCCGTGTCATCCCACGTCCGCATGAGCAGGTACCGGTGCATGAGCACATCGGCGTAGCAGCTTCCTATTCCCTTGGACACTCCGCCGCGTCCGTCCGTTCCGTAAAGCACGTTCATAGCATCTTCCAATATGGATTCATCGGCTCTGAGACGCGGTTTAACGCGCTCTTCGTAGTCAATCAGTCTCTCCGTAGCGCCCATGCCGTTAACGTCCTTAGAATGGCTCTGAACGCCGCTATAGCCCTGTGCTTTGACATCGCGTGCGCTGTCCATGGACGCAAGCTGTAGGTTAATCCGCTCCAGCTCTTTGGCTGCATCCCTAGCGCTCTCCATGAGATCGGTAGCGCTCTGGTAGCGCTCCCGCATTGGTAGAACCTGTTTCAGACGAACCACCGCCCTTAATAATATTTATTTTACTTTTATTTACTTATATATGCTTAACCCAGTGCGCTAACCGACGGTTAACCACCGGTTAGAAGCGCCGCAGGTCAAAGCATACGCACCTCTCTGACCTGCACAGGTCAAGTGTATAGTTATCTAACATAATTGCCAATTTCGTCTCCAAACGCAAACGGTGAAACCGCGCTTCCAGCCTAAAATGGCAATCGGCTTCAAACTGAGTTGTCCACCGATTGTTAGCAGTTATACACAAGTTACTAACAGGTTATCCACAGGCATTTAGTTGCTATCCCCCCGTAGTATCACCATTGCCGTAGTTGCTACCCCTGTGCGGTTGCGGTTTTCTTCCCGCCGCGCTTTCCGTTGGCCCTATTGCGTCCAAAGACGGCGCTGTTCCTGAGCATCCTGTCTGAGACGATAACGCCGCGCTCGCAAAGCTCTTTATCGATCAGTCCCAGCTCGGCGCAACAGCCAATGAATGTAGATGCCTTATCAGGCTCGGTTTGCAGCATGATAGCCATGAGCTGCTTGTGCTCGTCCGTTTCATACGGCAAACGGTGATTGTCCGCACCCGCCAGCAGCTCGCATAGCATCCACCAAAGCCCGTAGTACTCCATGCCGCCACGCAATATTAGCAACCTGCATTTAATATCTTCGTGCGCGGTGCTGTCGTGGCTGAAATAGGGCATCGGCTTGGAACCGGCTATCATCGCTTCTTGTTCGCTTACACCAGCCACGATAGCTCACCTCTACAAGATTCCGAAAAGCTCACCGATCAACGCCGCCGCCGCGAAAACGATAGCTGCCTTGATGAACAGCACCAGCAGCGCTGCCGTTGTCGCAATTGCGAGATAGTAGTTGTCGCTGTGGTTACTCATGCTCACCAGCCCCATCCAACAGCTCCACAAGCCGCTTGATAACGTCCTTGCGCAATGCTAGCTTGCCGCAAACGGCGATGCTGAGGTTAGGCCAATCGTACGTTTTCAGATGCAGCAGGTTCTTGGCAACCTGCTTAGATTCCTTGCTCATATTCGCTCCTAGAAAAGTCTTGGTTGTCTGTCGGCGATGCCGTACTTGTTCGCCATGAGCGTTATCCGCTCTGATAGCTCGTCTAGATAGCTCTCGTACGACCCCATGCCGCTCAAATGGTCATCGCTCCGCACGGATAGGCCGATAGCATATTTGCCGCCGTACCTGCCACCTGCCGACTTGCTAAAGCGCTTGCCTGCCACCAGTTCGATATACGCTTTGGCTCTGTCCCCGGCTATCGCGCACGGCTCGCCGAAGCTGTTAACGTCCGCATGAAACGTGATAGACGGGTCAATGGTATTCGCCCATGCAAGCAGCGCGGCGCTGTCCATGTCTCGAATGCGCTCTTGCTCTGCGTCAAGCTGTTGCCGGTCAATCGCAACGATGCCGCTCATTTCTATCAGTCCTGCCAAAACAGCTCATATATGTCTTTCAGCGCTTCCCTGACAATTGCAACGACCAGAAATGAAAGCGGGATTAAGAGCGCCACTAGCGGGATGACAACGAAAAACAAAACATACGCGTTGGCAATGATTTCATCGCTCATACGTCCACCACCTTTGCGCCGCAATTCGGACAATAGTGGAACCAATCAAGATCGCTTGACCCGTCAAAGTAATAGGCGTCATCAAGCATAACCGCGCCGCACGCGCTGCATCGGTACACGCTATGCTCAAGATCGCCGTTGTACCAGTCTGCATTTATGCTGCACATCCGCTCATGCTCAGGCTCTATGAGGTCGGCGAGGCGGGCGTGCAGCTCCTCGTAATCGCAGGGGTGCATGTGGTCTGCCGGGAAGCATCCGAAAAGGGCGAAGTGAATCAGATAATAGTCGGTCTGGTCTTTGCAGCACGTGTCCAGACCTTTCATTTCCCACAGCTCTTCAACCTCGTACATATCGGTTGGCAGCTCGCGCAGCCTCTTCGCCACCTCGCTGCGCTCGTCATTCGTAACGGTCATTTGCTGACCCCTTCCGCTCTTCCGGTTATCAGGTTGTATGCGTCATCAATCAAATCGAACGCCGTTAGTCCCGTCTCGCGCTCGTAGTGGTCAAGCACGATTTCAAGTACCTTGTTGGCATGATCCCAACCATGCCATGGCGTCCTTGCACTCGATGTGTCCGTCCCCGCTGTAATGCTTTGGAGCTGAAACGGGGTTATTTGACTTGAGACAGTTGTCCATCGCTCTACCTCCCAGAACTGCCAAAGCCGTCTGCTCCGCGCTCGGTATCGTCCAGCTCTTCGACTTGCTGAAACATCACGCGGGGAACGGGGACGATTAACAGCTGCGCTATGCGGTCGCCCTCGCGGATATCGAAACCCGCGCTGTTGTGGTTGACCAGCCCGACCTTGATAGAGCCGCGATAGTTCGGGTCGATGACACCGGGTGCGTTGATGACAGTAACCTCATGCTTGCAAGCCATACCCGAACGTGGGCATACAAGGCCAACGTAGCCGCTTGGAATTGCAACCCTCACGCCTGTATCGACCAGACGAACGGCACCAGCCTTGATGTAACAGCTCTCGCTTGCTCTGAGGTCAACGGCTGCGTCACCATCGCGCGAGTACGCGGGAACGCTGCCGTGATCGTCAATTACAGTCTTAATCGTCAAGTTATTCATGCAGGCCATACCTTTCTTTCTTGCATTCAATTTCAAGAAGCTTTTCGCGTCTTTTTCGTTCAGCTCCGCGATAAGCAGCTGCACGTATTCATGCCAATCGGCTAACTCTACGTCCTGCTGCATGACTGCGCGGATTAAGTCCTCGTTTATCTCGTCATACGTGTCAGCGCACTTGTTCAGCGCGTCAACCTTTCTGCGCTCGGCAACGATCTCGTCTTGCAGCTCGCGTATCTTCTTGTTTCTTCTTTGAATCGCTCTTGAAAAGACGTCATTCTCATTCAGCAGAAGCTTGACCTCAACGCGCCTGTCATGCAGCTTGCTTTGCAGCTGGGCTATCTCGCGCTTGTGCGCGTTGTTCCACTTGGTTACTCGCCAGTGCTCACGCGCCCAATGCTCTGCAAGCGCCTTGTATCGCATCTTTCCCCAATGCAAATCTTCAACGCGCTCATTTAGCTCGCATATCTTCAGCCGTTGCTCATGTATGCGCTGGTTGAGCTGGTTAATCTTCTGTCCGCGCTGTTTGTTCCAGCTCAAAAGTTTTGTTCGGTGCCGCCAAGCGACTGCGAACGCATCAAGCCTGCCGTCTATGTCTTGCTCGATTTCTGGCACGTCCGTACCGGTGTAAATCGCCGCGAGGTACTTTGCCAACCGTGGCGGTAGATGATCGTACATGTTCACTCCTTATTCGATTGTTCCTGTCTGATTCTTTTGAGACGCGCCGCGCAAGCGTCAGCGCTGTTGTCCTCTTCGCACGTGCCGCCGCTCGGCGTGGTGTAACAACCTCGAACGGGGCAGTTGACGAACACGCCAGCTAGCTTGCAAAAGGCGTGGTTCTGCATCGTCCGCAAGCGCTGCATCTGGTCGCACGTCTCGGGGTCAACAACGTAAGAGCCTTTATGCCGCTCTCTAAAGCCCGTAGCGTCTAGAAAAATGCTGGGTCGCTCGAACGATAGCGGCAACGCCAACTGACCCTCTAGAACGGCTCTCATTGCCCCTCGTAGCGTCTGAACCACGCGCAATAGCCGCCGCCGTCCGATGGCTCGATGCAATGCATCAAGTCGAAGCGGCTAGGCGTCTCGTTGGCTTTTTTGAGAATGAGAAACTGCTTATAGCAGATGCCAGCGCCATTGATCGCTTCATCCCATTCGGCGCAGTTCCCGCAACAGTGTTCTTGTTCCGGGTCTGGGTCTGGTACACCGTCACGCATCGCGCTTTCGATTCCTCAAGCCATTACAACCGTCCCTTTCTGCGGTTCGATTCCTCGACCATCGCCATATAGGTTGTCAGGTCGGTGCATCCAAGCGCTTGCGCGAGATTGCCGCAAGCGGTTATCGTGTCCGCGATTTCAAGTAACAGCTTCTTTCGCTCCTTGGTTCGCATCGTTGACGCTGCATCGCGGTAATTTTCAAACGCGCTATAGACCTCGCAAGTCTCCTCTGCGATTTTGAGCGCGAAAGGCTTTGTAGCGTCCACCTTGCTAAACGTGTGCGCGGTACCGATTTTGACGTATCCCATTTTTAGCCCCTAAGAAATGGGGCGCTCGTTTGAACGCCCCAGCGATCGGTTAGTTGAATTGTTCGAGCAACGCCGCGCGTTGGTTGACTCCAAGACCCTTGACGCGCGCTTTCTCGCCGATGTTCAAGTCGAGCATGAGCTGCTTCGCCTTTGCCGCGCCGATACCGGGCAACGACTTAATAAGGTCATAGACCTTGCAGCGCTGCATTTCGGGCAAGGACAGCGCATGTTCGAGCGTCATCTTTCCCGCCTTCAAATCGTCCTTGATAAGCTTACGCGCCTGACGGACAGCCGCCGCTTTAGCAAGTGCTGCCTGTCGCTGCTCCGGCGTGAGATTAGGCAATGCCATTTGATTTACCTACTTTCCTAGTTCCTAGAACGGGATATCATCGTCATAAACTTCAACCGGTGCCGCTGGCGCTATGGGAATCGCAGCCTGCGCCGGTGCCGTCTGCTGAGGTGTAACAGGCGGCTGGTATGCGGTCTGCTGCGAATCGCTGCGGCTCATAAACTCGATGTCATTAACGATCACTTCGAGCTTCGAGCGCTTTTGACCGTCCTTCTCCCATGAGCTGTAGCGCAGCTTTCCGCTGATTGCCACCTTGCTACCCTTGCGAATGTAGCGGCTCACGCTCTCGGCGCGTGTGCCGAACATGGTGCAGGGTACGTAATTGGGATAATCTTCCCATTCGCCCGTGCGCTGGTTCTTTTGGCGGTCGTTAACCGCGATATCAAAAGAAAGTACCTGCGTACCGCTTGCCGTTGCCCTAAGCTCTGGGTCGCGGGTCAGGTTGCCTGAAATGTTTACCTGATTGATGCTCACTGGTTGACCTTCCTAACCGCTCCGTGCAGTCCGTTTGCCTTCATCAAGGTAACGGCTGCGTCCTTTTCCGCTGCGCTGTAGCAATGCACCTCTACGATGAATTGCAGCGTGTCTGCAACCTGTGATTCAAGTTGCTCTTCCGCTGTTGTCGCTCTAACGCCTGACTTCGATGGCGCGTTAATAACAAACGGCTCTGCGATCGGTTGCGCAACCGGTATGGCTTCCGCTTGCTTGAGCCGCTTAATATCCGCAAGCCTACGCGCTTCTTCCTTTGCCAATTCGGTCGCGCGTTGCAAGTCGCGTGTGCGGTAAAGCTCTGATAGGGCTGCGTCCTTGACTTGCTCTGGGTAATCGAGCTGCGAGATTATGTTGCTTGATTCCGTGAGATAGGTCGCTATGCTGTCCATCATCTTGCACGGCTCAGCGTCATTGTCCATCTTGCTCATGGTGCTAGTCCACGAATCTTCAAAGATGGCGTCAAAAGCCACCAGCGGGTTTGCCGCTTCTCCGGTGCAAAGCGCGAACGTGGGGTAGGTCTGCTCCCAATAGGTTTGCAAGCGCTCTTTCTTGGCAAGGCGCAAACGATCCTCGTACGCTTTGATAGCGTTGGCGTTTTTATCGCTCACGTCCTGCGCCGCGCTCGCCGCCTGCTTCGCCATATCCATGACGTAGCGCTTTGCTTTATCAAGCTCGGATGTGATGACCTTGCGCCCTTCGTCAATCTCCTTGACAACCTTGTTGGCGCTCGCCCGCCACTGCTTCGCGCTCTTGTAATCCTCTACGCTCTCGATGCTCTCGGCAACGATGCCCTGCTTAGCAAGCTCGTTCGCCTTGTTGGTCATTTCTTGCAACCATGTTGCAAACTCGCCGCCGTCCGCAAGCGTGACGCTAACCGTGGCCTTTGTGATAGCTTTAGTCTCTGCCATTAGAAGCTCTCTTCGTATTCGACTGGCTCGGGGATGATTTCAGGCTCGACCTCGATAGGGATAGGCTCTGAAGCAACCGGCTTGACGCTGGGATTGGCTATGCACTCTTCCATGTGCGAGACGATAACGCGCACGTCCTTCTCGCTCAAATGGTGCATGTCCGCCGCGTTGGTGAGCGCCACGAGGTTGCTGGTCGCGTCCTTAAACGCTTCCTTGCGCTTGGCGCTGTCCTCGATTTCGCCGTATTCGGCGATGACGTACATGGGCATGAGCTGCTTGATGGGCGCGGGGTCTGCGTACGTCTGGACTGTCTCGGTGTAGCTCTCGACCTGTTGCGGCTGGGCCTGCTGCATTTCCTCGCTGACGTACATGCCTTGAAAGTCATCGGGAAACGCCAAGCGCCATGCCGCCGCCTTGGCGCACTTCTCGATCATCACGCCGGGCATTTTCGACCAGTTAGATTTGCCCGTGCTGTAATCGTCCAGCGCGACCTCTGCATAAGCTGGTTTGCGGTTGTCTTTGAAATAGACCTTTGCCCAACCGCCAAGAAGCGTCTCGCCAGCCGCCTTGTATACCGCGCTGCCGTCCTTATGGACGATCTCGCCGTTACGCAGGACGGTAACGCCGTTCTCAATGCCGCCGTAGTTCTCATTTTTGCAAGCGCGGCGATTGAACACCTGATAGTTGGTAATCATCTGCGCTGGGTTGCTGCCATACTTTACGAGATACGCGTCTTTGACAAACGGGTTGAGACGCTGCGACTTGCAGAGCTGCAAGAACAACGCCACCTCTTTTTGGTCTGCGCTCGAACAGATGAGGTTGCGAACGTCATCGGCTGTAACGGTGATATTCGCGCCAACGTCATCCGTGAACGCGATTGACGTTTGTTGTGTTGCGAGTGCATTTGTCATTGCTGTTGCTCCTTAACATCCTCGACCAGCACGGTTACAAATTCCTCTGGTCTGCGTTTGCGGTCTTGCTTTTTAGCTGTGATGTAAACCACCTGTGCATCGTCTTTGTAAGCAACGCCGTTTAGAGCATCGAGGAAAATTTTACAAAGGTTGTCAACGTCCGGCCTAAACGTGTCTGGCTCATGCGTTACTTTGAGTGGTCGGCTTTGCGGTAGAGCACGATAGGCTGTGATGTGAACCTCGACAGCCCCCGTGTGCAATGTGCCGCCAGCTTCGCGGTAGGCTTTGGCGATTTCTTGCTCGTAGGCAACATCGCGTTTGTCCTTGTACGCTTTTGCGAAACCGCCGCGCGTGGTGAAGCGTGGTCGGCTCTGTCCGCGCACTTTGCCGTAAACCGTGAAGCACGTGCGCGGCTGGTGCTCAGTCCATCCGCGCGAACCGTCCGCGCGGTCTTGTTTGATGTAGTCTTCCACCGGCTACCTTCTGTTCGATAGGAAGCCTATGAGTAGGCCGATGCTTAGCGAGAGCATGGCCGCTGCTATCTTGAGTGATGTGCTATGTTCCATAGCCGCCCCCTTGATTCGGTTTTCTGCGATTGGTTATTCGATGTATGAGGTTGATGGAATCGATTTGACGAGAAGCCAGTACCTTGAACTGTGCGACCTCGTTGACCTACCTAGCGATGAAGAGCGCGTTGAATTCTCAAAGAAGGCGCTCCAATCATGCGATGACGAGACGCTGTGGAATCCAAACGGACTGTGGGTGTATAAGGAGCTGGAAAAGCTCGGCCTGATAGTCGGAACCCCGGCTATGAATGCATTCTTATTCGATGGCGAGGTGACGCAGAAGGGCATCGACTGGGTGGCCGACTTTCGCGCTAAGGAGAAAGAGGATAAACGCAAGATATGGAGCGACAGACGGTTCCAGATCCTGCTTTCGCTGATAACGCTCGTCCTATCAACCATTGCAGGTTGGTTCGCCGGTCAATTGCCGTAGATGAACCGCGCCAGAAAGAAGCCGATGAAAAAGCCCAGTATCGCGAGATACGGTTGCAGCGCTAAAAGCTTCTGCTTGGGCGTGAATCCGTTGTCGCTCATCGCGCCGCCTTGATGAACCTGTTGATGAAGTACTGCTGGCCCTTGCCCGTGACCTTCGCCGTCCTCTGCACCGTGATGTGGCCGTCTGAATGCGTGATAGACGTCTCCTTGATGCGGAAAAGCCCCAGTTCCATGGCGCGTTGCGTGGGAACGTTTCGGTTGCTTCCAGTCTTGCCAAGGTATCCGTCTTGCCGCAATTTCTCGAATAGGCGGTTCTGGCCTATCTGGACTCCGTTCTGGCGCAGCATCTTCGCGAGTTCGCCGACAAGGCACGTCCCGTCGCTCGCCGCGACCGCATCAGCGAAGAGCGCCTTGGGCTTCAGCTCCTCGATCTGGGCTTTTTGGCGCTCGATCGTGTCCTGAGCAAGCAAGACGGCACGTGCCATGATTTGCTCTGGCGTTTCATCCGGTGCCGCCGCGATGTAACCGCCTTTCTTGCGGATGCTCGGCAAGACCTCGTGTGTGACCCAGCGCTGGAACGCCTTTGCTTCGGGCTTGCGAGATTTCAAGACAAGTTTGTAAAAGCCCGGTTCATTGATGATTAACGGCGCTGACCCCTTACCCTCCCAATTAGGGAGACTAATAACTTCATCGTCATCAAGTCCACGTCCATCTTCACGTAAATGGTTTGTTGCAACACCAAGAGCGTCACAGACGTCTTTGGCAACGAACCACGGCTCGCCGCTTTCGTCTTGAATCGCCCTCAGTTGCCCGAATTGATCGCTATTGAATTGTAGTGTCGTGATTTCAGTTGTCATGCTACTCGCTCCCATGTGTTGAACCAACTGAGCAAATCGCCGATGTAAATGCGAATCGCTGGGCGGTTGGTGCTTGTGTTCGGTACCTTATGTGCTTTCAGCTCGCCGCTATGGACTGCTTGGATTACCTTTTCATTTGAAATGCCAAGCGCTTTAGCTGCTTCGCTCATGTTGTAGAAAATAGAATCGCTCATTAAAGTGCGCTCCAAAGCCTGTAGAGGATTGCTAGAACCGGGATGGCTGGGATTAGGACAATCCACGCGCCGAATGCGTCCATCGCCGCGAGGAATGCGTTGATGACCAGCATTGGCAAGACACCTGTGATTGTGAGCGTTGCGAATAGACCTGATATAATGTTTCTCGTCATATGGGTTTCACCCCCTTTTTTGACTAGTGGCTCTTCTTTCGCTTTGGTCGGCTGCGGGAGAGCCATTTTTATTACCTTTGCAACCAGCAAATTGAATATGACGGGTCAGGAAAGACACGCAGGGATAGGGAAGCCTGCGCTTTCTTGCTAAGGGATTGCCGGTCGAACCTTGCGATTGCCGCGCTCGTTCAGGGTCACCACTTTTCGAGCTGGCAAAAGCCGTCACATTCGATTTGCTGGTTGCTGTTTGTTCGTCCCGTCCTCAGCGGTGAGCGTTGCCATCGTTTGCATGTCTGTTGCTACAAAAAGAAGAGTAGGAAGGAATCAAGAATCACAAGCAGGAATACCCCGTTTCGCAGGGTTCACAGTTAAATAGACCAGTCTCCCGACTGGCGGCAACGCTCGCCGACAAGGGCGGGACTCTAGATTTAGCAAAGAACGTAGTCGGTTCTGTGGCTTGCGGAGCGCTCGGGCTTCCCGCCCCGCAAAGAACCGCCGCGCTCGATGGGGTCTATCCGCTTACCAGCAAGTTGAATAAGAGTTGTTAGTCTTTTATTCGAAGGTCAAGCGCTGGCAAGCGGGTAAATCGCATATGGCGCGGGGGTTGGCTGGTTAATTAGTGGAGCACCAGCCAAGTAGGTAATCAGGCGATGTGTTAAGAGCAACTGCAAGGGCGAAAACCTTATCTATTCCCGGAACAACCTCGCCACGTTCGTAGGACGAAAGCGTTTGAACTGTGATACCAACTCGCTTTGCAAGCTCTGTCTGGTTCTCACCGATCTCTGCGCGTTTGCCGCGAACACGTGCAGCAAAAACGTCTTTGTCGAATACCATTTGTTATCACCCCCCAATGAATACGTAAATTATTACGTGCTACAAATAATAATAGGTAATCAATTACAAAATACAAGGGCAAAACTAGAAATATTTTGCGATTGAACTTAAAAGAGGGTATTATTTAGTTGTTGACCTGCTAGTTTAGGAGAGCCGACCATGAAACTAAGACTTGCCGAATTGAGAGAGGGTAAGTTGTCACAAGGGCAAATTGCCAAGATCGCCAACGTTTCGCTTAAGACAGAATGGAACTGGGAAAACGGTAAAACATTTCCAAACGCTGAGCAGGTATTTGCAATTTGCACGGCTTTGGGGTGTACGCCAAACGATTTGCTCGGCTGGTCAGACAATGAAAGCCCGGCAACAACAAGAGATGAAAAAGAGCTGTTGCATCAGTACCGCGCTTCGACAGTAGAGCGCCAGTCAATCCTTATTAATACCGCGCGTGATTTTGCGCGTGTGTCGGAACAGGACGAATAGGAGAGTGGAAGCCATGGGATGGTTTTTTAATAAAAAAGAAGAGACACAAGAAGAAGCACCGGGCAAATTGAAGCAATGGGACATCGCTAAGAATGCTGGTAATGTTGGTGTACCTGTGCTGTTCATCGATGCATTGCGCCATTGTGGTGCCGTTGAGATAACCGGAGTAATCTATTACCAAGATGTAATAAGCAAGATTGACCCATTTAGAACGCAACAGTTCAAGCTTCTCAAGGCGAACAAGAAGAACACGCCCAATGGCGTAGTCCTTGATGATGGCACGTTGCTTGTGTTCCATGATGGTGAGATTGTCGGTCATATCTCGCCGTGGTCGATAGAGAAGAACGGTTTTAAATCTGCAAAGCTTTATTACGGGTACGTCATGCCTCCGTGCGTTGATAAGTATGAGGGTTTCCCAATAAACGGCGAATATACCGTGATGCTTTTCCCGAACGGGATACCAAGATAAAAAGAGGTTGGTGTAGGGGAGAGGTCGGCGTGATATCAGAGTGGAGGAATCAATGAAAACGTTCATCTTCTCGTTTATATCTGCTGTTGTCGCTGTTCAGCTGTACAAGTTCATCGAGAAGCGGAGGAAATAGCAGTGCTAACCGATGCTCAGAAACGCGCACAGGCCAAATACAACAAGGCCAACGTACGCCAGACGGCTGTCAGGTTCTACCCGTCAGAGCGAGATCTATGGGAATGGCTGGAGAACAAGGGCAACAAGGCGGGATACATAAAGGAGCTTATACGCGCCGACATGGAGAAGCGCGATGACGCGTGACGTGCTCGAATGCTATTCCTTCCAGTACCCCGCGAGCACAGGGGCATCGAGTTCATCGTCTATGGCGGCGTAGGTGCTAAACGCCATGCCCAGCGGCGTGAGCCCGATTTTCACCCGTTCGCCTAGAATGCCGTTCTCCACCTCAATTGAGTCGATGCGCAGGCGGTCACCTCGTTCAAGCGAGCGCACTATATCGCCTACCGCCAAAGGCTCACCGGTTCTAGAGTCCATAACTATTTCTTTCATATGATCGCCAATCGATAAGGATTACTTATGAATAGGTTCATTATAGAAGATGCGAATAAAGACCCAAAGCTGTACCTGAATGCTTCGATTCTCTGGCTGCGTGATCTCGGTGGCGGCGTAGTCGTTTCTGACTTGAAGTCAAATCTCACGCAAACTCTGGGAGCCGCAACTGATGGAGAGCTTAAAAAGATTGAAGGCATACTTTCTGGGCATGGCGTGTCTCTTACATGGAGACGGCGCGGCATACCTTATCGAGGAAACGTTGTTGCAGCTTTTGCTACGCGCGGACTTATTGAAGAGCTTGACGCGCGAGACGGAATTGAAAACATGCTTGTGCTCGGATGGTCTCCAAGCGATTACAAAGACTGGGTGAATGAGCACAACCCGTCTCGTCTACAGATTAAAGAAGAGCGATAACTACAACTGAGGTTGGTGTAGGGGAGAGGTCGGCATAAATCGCAAGCCTTTAGAATCACTATGAGGTGGTTCGGATGTGGAGAAAAATAATGGAGCGAGAAAGCGTAATTGTAAAATTCGGTGGAAACATCAACGGCGTAGACGTGAACACGTTCACGCGTACCGTGCTCGCCTACTCTGCTGTCGTTCGGGCTGCATGCGAGAAGGTGGATGCATCGAAGCAGCTTGATATCCAAATCGGGTCAACCAGCCCCGGTTGCCTTGAGGTCACGCTCAACATCACAGCAGATATCATACAGGGAATGCTTGATATCGCCGCTGCATCCGCACCTGTTCTGCCAAGCGTTATAAACACTGCGGCAGAGTATTATCGGCTTACCAAGTTCCTTGGTACGAACGGAAGCCCGAGAACGACAACCATTGACGGTGACGGCGAATCGACCAGAATCACAGCGGGGAATGGCTCCACGATCACCATCAATCGCAATACGTACAGCATCTATACAGATAGGCCGGACGTAGCCAAGTCTATAGCCGGTTCGTTCAAGGAGCTTGAGAACAACCCTGAAATTGAGTACATCGAAATAGACGGTGGAGACCGTCCGAAGGGAAGGCATTTCAAAGCAGTAAGCGGAGAATTCCCAGCCATGTCGAGCGCTCCGCAGTATGCGGGCGAGGAAACTAAAACCGTTCTCATTGAGAAGCAGAACCTAGCGGTTCTCCGCGTTACCCTCAAGAAATCGACTAGGAACATGTGGCAGTTCGCTTGGAACGGGTTCCCGATTTCAGCGAATATCACGGATTTAGATTTCTTCGACAACCTCGATAACTATTCGTTCTCGATCGGCGATGTCATGGTCGTTGACCTTAAGGTTACCAAGCGATATGACAGGGAATTGAAGACCTACATGAATGAGCGTTACGAGGTAGTAAAGGTGAGGGACAAGCACAACGCGCCCAAGACAGGCCAACTTGCAATGTGAGTAGGCGCAAAAGGCCAGTAGAGCACTCGAAAAAGGAGAGGGCATGTTCTATACGTATGAGTTCGAGGTTTTTAAAAGCGATGGCCTGCTGGTGGCGGTTCCGTACGATATGGACGGCGGAACGCAGGGCGAGGATTGGGAAGACCTCGGCGATATGGTTGCGGACTGGCTGCGTGGCGAGATCAACTATCGTCTCATGCAGGGTAAGGAGCTTCCGCCACGCACATTCGGCAATGAACCGCGCAAGGGCGGTACGAATATCGTTGTATCAGTCCAAGCGGGTTTAGACACCGTGGAGCGAGTCACCGCCGCAGATGCCGCTCGCATGCTCGGCGTAACGCCCGGGCGCGTATCGCAAATGCTTTCAGCTGGTCAGCTTATCGGATGGCGTGACGGCCATAGCTCGTATGTCACGCGCGATAGCTTGGAAGCGCGCATGATGGCGGGTCCAAAGGTCGGTCGCCCGCGAGTGAATGCGTAAAAAGCGCCCCGCGTCCGTCTCCAAACACACGCGGGGCAAGCAACCGCTAGGAGGGTCGCTATGTCTAATACTACACGCTCGAAGTACGGTAGCAAGCAGCGATTGGCGCGGAACAAGTGGCGGCTGTTCGTCTCGGCTGGTCGCAAGTCGGACGGCAAGCGCCGACGCATGAGCAAGGTCTTTGAAGGCACTGAAAGCGAAGCAGACGCCGAACTCATGCGCTTCGCGTACGAATGCGGCAACACGGCGATGATCGGCGAATCTATGACGCTGCATGACTACTTTTGGCTTTGCTTTAGCCCTGAGCGCCACAAGACAACGACACGCGCGAACGCCATAAACTACGATTCTATCTACAAGTGCCATATCGACTTGCCGCTCGGCCATTTGCGGCTCTGTGAGCTTGATTACGCCACGATAAAACGGTGGGTGCTGTCCTTGCCCCCGCAAAGCGCACAAGCCTATGTAACGGCTTTGAGGGCTATCCTCAACCAAGCGTTTTACGATGGCGCGATGAAAACCGCCGTCATGCGCGATTACCAATACAAGCTGCCGCGTGGGAAGGGTAAAGCGCCGTTGCCAGTCTGGGGCGCTCGGGAAGTAAAACGGTGCCTTGACGCGCTGGACGGTGACCCGCTCTATTGCCTTTGGCTGGTCATGGTCGGCGGGGGATTGTCGCGCTCGGAAGCATTGGCGCTCGACTGGGAAAGCATTCTCTGGGAGCCGCGTGGCGCTCATTGGGTCGCGCACGTCAACGTGGCTGGTGCCTACACTGCAAAGGACGGCGAGAAACCGCCTAAGAACGACAGGCGCTATAGGCGGGTGCCGATCATGCCGCTTTTCGCTGACAGGCTCTACCGGCACCGCGCAACGGGGGCAATCTGCAAAGGCGCTCGTGGCGGGCGAATGTCTCCCAACCAGATACCTAACAAATGGAAAGCGCTATTTGAACCAGACGGGAAACTCGCGGGCTTGCCGTTCGTCCAAATCGGAAGAATGCGTGCCACGTACTCCACGTTGATGCAAAGGGCTGGAATCGACTCTACGATCATCAACGCCATGCAGGGAAGAGCTGAAAACAGCCGCGTGCTCTATACCAACTACCTCAATCCCGCTGAGGACACTTTCAGCGAGTCGGCTGACACGATGCAAAGGCTGGTTAGCGAAAATGTATAAAATCGCGCTTCTCCGCCGTGTGCCATCGTGTGCCAACTCGGGGACGTTCAGGGACGTTCTGGGAACTTTTCAGCGCTTTTCGTTCTGAATAACCGCAGGTAGACGGGTTAGTAAAAATGTGATGGTCTGACTACGAATCAGAACGTCACAGGTTCGAATCCTGTACGCCGCACCAGTTGATTGTTGAAGGAGAGTCAGAGATGGCTCTCCTTTTTTCATTTAGGGCATGTTCTTACGCGGAGCGCGTCTTCTCTTGAGGACGACCTGGACGGGCGATCTTTGGTTGAGAATGTCTCTGGTCGTTCGGGCAGCGCGCGGATGACCGCGCGGCGTCTGTAAGAAATCTGGCCAAAGCGAAAAAAGTTCTTGACTTAAAGCTGATATCATGTGATTATATTTCTTGCGTTGCGGCGTTACCTCAGCTGGATAGAGGGTCTGACTACGAATCAGAACGTCACAGGTTCGAATCCTGTACGCCGCACCAGTTGATCTTCGAGCCTCCTTCGGGAGGCTTTTTTCATATGCATTCATGTTTAACATTGAAATAGGTGCTGGGGCATGGTGGCGGCTGAATGCGGGTCGCATTGCTTATAGGGGCCGCCTACAGGGCTTTTCGCCAATAACAATGTCGGCGCTATGGATGCTGATGGCGCGCCAGCTGAATAAATCGACAAGCTGGTCGACGGATCTGGGCGAGGAATCGGGCGCGATGCCGGCGATATGGGACAGGTGGCCAAGGAGCTTCTCGGGCGTACCGAAGCACGCCATAAGTTCTCCCATGTCGCAGTCTCTATCACGTTTGGAGAGACGGCGGCCATCGGGAGCTGCGAGCAGGGGAACGTGCGCATAGCTGGGATGGTTGTAGCCCAAAAGGTTCTGAAGGTATATCTGGCGCGCGGACGACCCCAGAAGGTCGCGCCCCCGCACGACCTCGGTTACGCCCATATGCTCGTCGTCGACGGTGACAACAAGTTGGTAGGCGAACACCCCGTCGCTTCGCTGGATTAAGAAGTCACCGCAGTCGGCGGCGAGGCATTCGGACACCGTTCCATACGTGCGATCGTTAAATGTGATGATTCCTGCTGGGTCCGCCTCGTCGGGCACCTTCAGGCGGAGGGCCGGGGCCTTGAGCGCGCGCCGCCTGGCGACCTCGCCTGCGTCTAGGTTGCGGCAGGTGCCGGGATACAGAGGGGTGCCGTCGCTGGCATGGGGGGCGCTGGCGGCGTGCAGCTCTGCGCGCGTGCAGAAGCATGGGTATACCAAGTCCTGGCTTGCAAGGGCGCGAACGGCGTCGCGGTATAGGTCCAGCCGGTCGCTTTGATAGTAGGGGCCCTCGTCCCAATCAAGACCAAGCCACCTCAGATCGGCGATAAGCTGTTCATCGAATTTGCCCCTGCGGCAGCGCTCGTCCAAATCTTCAATACGCAGCACCATGCGTCCGTTTTGGCTGCGTACGGATAGCCAGGCAACCAGCGCGGAATACACGTTTCCAAGGTGCATCCTGCCAGATGGAGAGGGGGCAAAGCGCCCCACCACCGGGTGGGCGGCGGCTTGTGCCGTACCTGCGTTGGTATGTTGGGCGTTACTGTTCATGGGCAAGAGTATAGCGCGGCGCCGGACGAGTATGAAAAAAGCGCACCCGGGGGGGATGCGCTTTGAAAGGGCTGCGGGCAAAAGCTGCATAAAAGCCGCGGCTGGTCTATATGGGCTGGTCTACATGGGCAAAGCGGTCTGGGCGGTGTAGACGCGTGCCTGGTACTCGCGGTCAAGGTCAAACAGGCCCTTGGGGTCGGAGCCAAAGAGCTTCATGTTGGTGACCATGTCGCGCGCGTTTGCTTCCTCCTCGCCCTGCTCCTTAACAAACCAATCGAGCATCTGCATGGCACGGATGTCGTGCACCTCATGGGCGACCTCGTAGCAGTGGTGGATGAGGCTGGTGACGTACTCCTCATGGGCAAGGCCAGCCTCAAGCGGCTCAAGGTCGTTCTCAAACACCTTATCGGGCTTGGCAATAGCCTCCATGGTAGGCTTGTAGTCGTTGTCCAGCAGGTAGCGGCGGATGGCCAGCGCGTGGTCGGCCTCCTCCTTAACCTGGATCATGTACCAGTTGGCAAAACCCTTAAGACCGCGGTCCTCATAGTAATCGGCAAACGTGAGGTACAGATAGGACGAGTAGAGCTCGGCGTTGATCTGTTCCTCCAGGGCCTGGGCGACGGCGGAATTGATGGCCATAGTGCATTCCCTCTTTCTGCTTGGTGTACCTGTGCAAAATAGGTGGCGCGCCCCCTCGCGCGCTGCATGTAAGTATAGCGCTCCGTGCGGACGGTCGGTTATCTCCCGCGGGTGCAATTCGCGCGGAGCGTGAACGCATTATGGCGAGGGTGTGGGTACAATTGGTGCCAAATTTACCCGCGGAGTGGAAGGGTCGTTCATGCGCATCCGTATCTCCAACGCGCTCGCCGTCGTCGCCGCGACCGTTGCGCTCGCGTTGTCCTGCCTGTTCTCAGCCCCCGTTGTCGCGCGGGCAGACGGCTTCGATATGCATTCTGTCAACATCTTCGCCACCGTATTGGAAGACGGGCGCATGCTTGTCTCGGAGTCGCGTACGTTCGACTTCGACGATGATGTGAACGGTGTGTTTTGGACCATCCCGTTAGGCGAGAACCAGCAGGGCCATCCAACCTCTCTTGAGCAGGTCAGCGTTAGGGCGACTGAGAACGATCAGCAGGTGAACTACCAGCTTGTGGACTCGGCAAACAATGGCGACACGGGTGTCTACACCGTGGAGAACGATGGAGACCGGGTTACCATCAAGGTCTTCTCGCCCCATGAATCCGGCGAGCAGGGAAGCTTCATGGTGTCCTACATCATCAACGGCGCCGTCATGGCGTGGTCCGATACCGCGGAGCTGTATTGGAAGTTTGTGGGAGACGGCTGGACCGAGCCCTCCCATGACGTGACGCTCACCCTTGGTTTCTCGGGCGAGGCCCATGACATCTACGGGAGCGATGGCAGCGTAGAGAGCAAGGACTGGTCTTCTGACGAGCTTTCTGATCTTGGCGTGCGCGCGTGGGGTCACGGGCCCTTGGACGCAACGGTTCAGGTTGGCGATATGGGTGACCCGGTCGCCCGCTTTACCGTGCCGCGCGTCGATTCGGATGAGTACGCCGAGGCGCGTCTGGTGTTTCCCGTGTCCTGGGTGCCTGATCTGCAGGCGTCCTCGTCCGCGCGTCTTGAGACCATTTTGGACGAGGAGGCCGCGTGGGCGGAAGAGGCCAACGCGCGTCGAGAGGAGGCTCGCCGCATGGTTGCGGCGGCGACGGTGCTGAGCGTGGGTTCGGCCGCGGTTTTGCTTGTTGCCGCCGTGGGCCTGCGCCTCACTGTGTTCAAGAGCCCCAAGCCGATGTTTCAGGATACGTATTATCGCGATGTTCCCAGCGATGATCATCCTGCGGTGATTTCTGCTTTCATGTGCGACGGCGATGTGGGCGACGCTGCGTTTGTGGCGACCCTTATGAAGCTTACGGACGAGCGCGTGATCGAGTTGGTGTGCCAAACGCGGCAGAAGCGCGGGCTGTTTGGCTCCAAGGACGAGGATTCCTACAGTATCCGCCTTGTCGACCGCGCCCGTGCAACCGACCCCATCGACTGCGATGCACTCGATTTGTACTTTGGCCCGGGCGCCCAGAATGGCGAAGAGGTGCGTTTCGATGGGGTTTGCGCGAACGCGGACGAGGATTCCGACGCCTATGGCGAGCGTTTGGACGGCTTCAAGGCTTCCGTTGGCGCGGCTATCGAGATGCGCGGCCTCTTGCGTGACAGCTCGCATGCGTTTGGGTTGACGGTCGTTGTCCTCGCCGTCGTGATAGGCGTGGCGTCTCTATTCGCAACCATCGAGCTCGAGACGAGCGTCCTGGCGCTGCTCGCTACGTGCGCCATGGCTATTGCCGCCGCGGCGGTGGCCGCCACGGCTCGGCGCTATACCCGCGAGGACGTGGAGCTGCGCGCCCGGTGCCTGGCGCTCAAGCGCTGGCTGGAAGATTTCACCCGTCTGGGCGAGGCGGTGCCGCAAGACCTTATCTTGTGGAACAAGCTGCTGGTCATGGCGGTTGCCCTGGGCGTATCCGATAAGGTGCTTCGCGACCTTGCGGACGCGGTCCCGCGGGATATGCGCCAAGACGAGCTGGGCGGCTTCTACTATCCCGTGTACTGGTGGTGCTATCCCCACGGTAGCCTTGGCTCGCCCACGCGCGACCTGTCTTCTACCTACGGAGCCATCTCCGCCGCGGCGCTGGCGGCGAGCGCAAATAGCTCGTCGGGCGGCTTTGGCGGAGGTTTCTCCGGTGGCGGCGGAGGAGGCGTTGGCGGAGGCGGCGGCGGAACGTTTTAGGGCGCTGCCAGCTCCGTGTTCAGGCTTGCGATGCGGCGCACGGTGACGGACGGTTGCGGTTGCATGGAAAAAAAGAAGGGCTCCTGATAAGGGAACCCTTTCTTGTGCGGATGCGTTCCGCGTATGCTTGTCCTCGCCGTATCGATCGCATGCGAGACTAGGCGCCAAGCTGCCCTCAAGGCGCCGGTTAGCGATCTTAGGCGGAGAGATCCATTCCGTACAGGTACATCTCGCGGGGGAGCACATGGCGCTCTTCGCGATTTGCCCGGTACATTGCGGCGCGCTTAAGGCCGCGGCGCTCGTAAAACTTCCACGAGCAATCGGTGTCGGTGTAAAGGTACAGGCCCTCCGCACCGCGAGAGGTGACATAGGAGGTCGCCGCATCTAGCAGGACGCTGCCAATTCCAAGCCCGCGGGCGGTGCCGCTCACGGCAAGCAGGGTGATCTGGCTTGCGCGGGCAAGGCCGCTTTGCTCAAGTAGACGGCTGTTGACGCGCTGCTCTGCTTCCAAGAAGGAGAGGTACTCGTCCGTAGCCTTGGGCTCCAGCTTATGCATGCGCTCCAGGAACGCGTCCATAGCGGCATGACATTCTTTGGCATGGGGGAGTCGGTCGCCTTCGGCGCGTGCCAGCACGATGCCGCAGGGAACATCGTCCACTAATACAACCTGCGAAAAGCTGGAAATCTCAAGGGAATGGACCAGGTCGCACGCGGCTTCCAGGGCGTTGTATTCCTGGTTGGGCACGTAGGTATGCCAGGTGTCCTTCAGGATTGAGGCAAGGGCGCTAAAATCGTCCTTCTCAAACGGCCTATAGATGACGCGTGAAACCATTCGTGCCTCCTTCTTCACTAAGGTTTCTACCACGCGGGAGGGATTCAAATATGGTCTCCCTATGTCACCACAGGTCCCCCGCGAATTCTTCGCGGAACCGTCACGTTGTCTTGGCATTTTCTTCAAAATCACCCCGTGCCATGCACAACGCGGGCGGCGGGTTGCGCTACATTAGTAGGACGAAGAGAGAGGCCGTCCCCCTTGCATGGCGGGACGCTCGCATCCACGAAGGAGGAGTGCTGCATGGGCACAGACAAGAAGATCTCGCGCGCGCTGATCTCGGTGACCGACAAGACGGGTGTCGTCGAGTTCGCTCAGTCGCTGGTAAGCGACTACGGTGTTGAGATCATCTCGACGGGCGGTACCGCGCGCGTGCTGGAAGAGGCCGGCGTTCCGGTGATCCCCATCGAGGAGTTCACGGGCTTCCCCGAGATGATGGACGGGCGCGTCAAGACGTTGCACCCCAAGGTGCATGGCGGCTTGCTGTGCCGTCGCGACTCCGAGCAGCACATGGCGGAGGCCGCTGAGCACGGTATCCAGATGATCGACCTGGTCTGCGTCAACCTCTACGAGTTCGAGAAGACCGTCGCCTCCCCGGACGTCACCTTTGTGGACGCCATCGAGCACATCGATATCGGCGGTCCCTCCATGCTGCGTTCCGCTGCCAAGAACAACGATTCCGTCACCGTGGTCTGCGACCCTGATGACTATGCCCGTATTTTGGACGAAATGTCCGTGCATGCCGGTTGCACCACGCTTGGCACCCGTCGCCATTTGGCTGCCAAGGTCTACACCCGCACCGCTTCTTACGATACGGCTATCTCTACCTGGCTCAATACCTACCTGGCGAACGAGGACGCGGGCGCTGCCGGCACCACCGCCCCCGCGTTTGTGCCTCCGGCGGCCTTTGACTTGCACCTTGAGAAGGCCCAGGACCTGCGCTATGGCGAGAATCCGCATCAGACCGCCGCGGTCTATCGCTTCGCCGATAGCTTTGGCAATTTCGCCTCGTCCGCAAGCCCTCTGGTTGGTGCCGAGCAGATCCAGGGCAAGCCGTTGTCCTACAACAACTTCCTGGATGCCGACGCCGCCTGGAACGCCGTTCGCGAGTTCGAGGAGCCCGCGGTCATCATCCTGAAGCATCAGAATCCCTGCGGCTCCGCAACGGGCGAGGACGTGACCGAGGCGTATGACCGCGCCTTCGCTTGCGATCCTAAGAGCGCCTTTGGCGGCATCATCGCCGTCAACCGCGAGGTGCCCCTGAGCCTGGTGGAGCATTTCGCAGACGTCAACAAGCAGTTTGTCGAGGTTCTCATCGCCCCGTCCTTCAGCCCCGAGGCGCTCGAGCGCCTGTCCAAGCGCACCAACCTGCGCGTGCTTGCCACCGGCGGCGCTGACGGGCACGCCCAGCTTGAAGCCCGTACCGTCGATGGCGGCATGCTGGTTCAGTGCGTGGATACGGTGGACGAGGATCCTTCGACTTTCACGTTCCCCACTACCCGCAAGCCCACGGATGCAGAGATGGAAGACCTCATCTTTGCCTGGAAGGTTTGCAAGACCGTCAAGAGCAACGCCATCCTCATCGCTAAGGATCGCGCCGGCATTGGCATGGGTCCCGGCCAGCCCAACCGCGTTGACTCCGCACTGCTGGCCTGCCAGCGCGCCGAGGAGGCCTGTGAGCGCATGGGCGTCGAGGCGGGCGGCTTTGCCTGCGCCAGCGATGCGTTCTTCCCGTTCCGCGACAACGTCGACGTGCTTGCCGCGCATGGCGTGACCGCCATCATCCAGCCCGGCGGATCGGTGCGTGACGACGAGTCCATCCAGGCGTGCGATGACCACGGTATCGCCATGGTCTTTACCGGCACCCGTCACTTCCGTCACTAAAAGCATGCGGGTAGCGGGTATAACCCATGCGGGTTAACCTGACGATCCATAAGGACAATACGGGCTCCCGAGATTTCGGGGGCCCTTTTTGAAAGGAGAGCCGTGAGCGACCAGGCGTTGACGGAGCTGTTCGATAACCCGGATGAGCAGCGCGCGTATGAGGAGTTCTGTGCCAACCAAGAGCGCGGCAACCAGCCGTTCAATCTGGACGCGCCCGCCCTGGTATGCCGTTGGCGCATGTCGAAGAAGCGCGTCCCGCTGCTCAACAGGCACATCCGCGCCCTGTCTCAACGCGTTGTCATGGGCGAGCCGCTTACCCATAACATGCTCTCGTGGGCCAAGCAGCATGTGGAATGGTCGCTGACCGAGGGTTCCTACGTGGAGCACAACGGCGTGCTCATGTTGGTGATCGATGTCAACGGCAACGCCGCCATGACGGTGGGGGCCTATGAGCCCCTGGTTGATACTGCGTCAGCCGCTCTTGCCGCTCGCGCAGAGGCAGCCCGCCTGGAAGAGGCGGAGGCGGGCGTCGCGCCAGAGGTGCTCTGCTGCATGCGCGACGGGCGCCTGCTGGTCGCCGCGGGCGAGCATGTGTGCGGCAGCTTGTCGCTGGTGGAGCAGCTGGCCGCCACACGCGGTATCGCGGTTGAGCATGTAGGCTCCGGCGACGCGTTCTTGAAAGACGTCCATTCCTCGTCCACCCCTATATTCTTGGTCTCCGATGAGCATGGAGTGGTTCCCGCGCGCGAGGTGGATGAAGATCAGTCTGATGACGCGAATCTTGTCCGCTTCCTGCGCGATGGCGTGGCAAAGCTGTTCTCCTAAGGGCGCCGCGCCGGCGGGTGCGTGCCTCGGGTTGATGTTGTCGATAACAGCTGCTTTCTTGGGCGGCGGGGAGAGGAGGGCGTTGTGGCGCTTATCTACGTGGTTGAGGACGATGCTTCCATCCGTGGCGAGCTTTTGCAGGTGCTTGAGCGCAACGGGTATGAGACGCGCTGGTGCGAGCGGTTCGATACCGTGGTCGACGAGGTGCTCGCCGCTTCGCCGGACCTGGTGTTGCTCGATCTCACCCTGCCCGGCACGGACGGCCAGTTCATCTGCCGCGAGCTGCGCGCGGTTTCAAGCGTTCCCATCATGGTCCTCACTTCGCGCGTGACGGAGATAGACGAGGTCATGAGCATGAACATGGGCGCGGACGACTTTGTACCCAAGCCCTATAGCGCTCGCGTGCTGGTGGCGCGCATCGAGGCGCTGCTGCGTCGCGTCGCGGGTTCGTCCGAGACGCAGCTGCTGCGCCATAACGGTGTCGAGATCGATCCGGCGCGTTCGCTGGCATACGCCAACGGCCGCCAGGTGGAGCTCACCAAAAATGAGATGCGCATCTTAACGCTGCTGGTCTCCAAGGCGGGCACCATCGTGTCGCGCGAGGCCCTCATGCGCGATCTATGGGATTCAGATGCGTTTGTGGACGATAACACGCTTACCGTCAACATCAACCGTCTGCGCGGTACGCTCGAGAAGATCGGCGTCAAGGGCTATCTCACCACGCATCGCGGCCGCGGCTATTCGGTTTAGGGGGAGCTATGACGTTTGGGTCATACCTGCGTTCCGCTTGGCCCACGGTGGCCATTCTCTGCGTGGCGAGCTTGCTGACGTGCATGGTGCTCGAGGTTTCCGGCACCGGCGCGCCCCTGCTTTCGCTGGTCGCCTGCGTGCTCATAGGTTCTTCGGTGTTGCTGTTGGTCGTCGACTACCTTCGCAAGCGCGCATTTGCCTGCGAGCTCGACAGCCTTGCGGACCAGCAGGGTCATGCCCTGTGGGCAAGCGAGCTCATCGACCGTCCGGATTTCATCGAGGGCCAGCTTGCCTATGACGCTCTTTGCGCCGTTTCCAAAGCGGCGAACGACGAGGTGGCGGGATATCGCCGCCAGACCAACGATTACCGCGAGTATGTTGAAACTTGGGTCCATGAGGCGAAATCGCCCCTCGCCGCGGCGCACCTTATGATCGAGAACATAGAGGACGAGCTTTCCGCGGTGGGCGAGGACCCTATCGATGAAGAAGTGCTCTTCTCGCGTGTCCGGGCGCTGGACGAGGAGCTCGACCGCATGGAGGGCTATGTGGAGCAGGCCTTGTTCTACGCACGTTCCGAGGCGGTCGAGCGCGACTACCTTATCCGCGAGTACAGCCTCAAGGAGCTGGTGTCTGCCGCCTTGCGCGCCAACTCGCGCATGCTCATCTCCGCCCGGGTCGCGCCGTTTCGCCGGAATCTCGACTACCAGGTGTTTACCGATGAGAAGTGGATGCTCTTCATCTTTGGGCAGATCATTCAGAACTCGGTTAAGTACGCCCGCGATGAGGGCGCCTCTATCGAGTTCAGCGCATGTTTGCGCGACGAGGGGCTGGCAACGGAGCGCGTCGAGCTTTCTATTCGCGATAACGGCTGCGGGGTCAGCGCTGCGGACTTGCCGAGGGTGTTCGAGAAGGGCTTCACCGGCGCGGCGGGCCGTTCTGGCAAGCGCTCGACCGGTATAGGGCTGTACCTGGTCAAACGTCTGTGCGACAAAATGGGCGTGGGGATTGACGCCGATTCGGTTGCGGGCGAGGGCTTTACGGTGATGTTGTCGTTCTCTACCAATCGCTTCCATTACTTTGAATAGCGCTCGCGTTGAATGGGGAGGGGCGCCGCAATCTCTGGAAAACGTTCTCGCCCGGTG
>OHAX01000159.1_pt1 | contig 51298 bp, 48 predicted proteins | sample 1577261 | NCBI WGS metagenome assembly OHAX01 (sample SAMEA3541483, study PRJEB24748) | human gut metagenome | biome: human gut; feature: human-associated habitat; material: faeces | place: China | collected 2012 | reverse complement strand
GCGGCGTGCGCCCCGCCCGTGTTGGCCTTGCGTGACGAGCGGTCGGTCGAGGGCGCATCCGCGCGCATGACGCCGCTGCGATGGCTTGCCGCCCTTGCCGCATGTGCCGCCGCCGCGTGGTGTGTGTCTACGGTCGACCCCGCCTTGGCCCCTGTCGACTTCGGTCAGAGTACCTGGCTTGTCTTTTTGCCTATTGCGATCCCGGTGCTTATTACGGCGTTCTCCCCAGTACTTTTGCCGAGGATCCTGCGCGCGGTGACGTGTCCGTTGTCGCGCTGGACAGCGTGGCTTCTTGCGCGCAGGAGCGCTCGGCACGGTTTGACGCAAAGCTTGTCGATTGAGACATTCCTCGTGGTTGCTATGGGCATCGTTGCGGGTTTCTATTCGATGATGGACTTGATGGGGCGGTATGCCACGGCATGCGACTTGCCGATTGGAAGCGGATTTGATCTCGATCCGCGCCTCGCGTGCGTAATGTTCGCGGGACCGGTCATCTTGGCGGCTGTGGGATCGTGCGCAAATGTAGTTCTTGCCTTGCGAGTACGTGAGCGCGACGCGTCATTGCTGGAGGTGTGGGGCGCCACCCCTCGCCAGGTCTGCGTCGTCTCGGTTCTTGAGGCGTTTATGCATGTGGTGACAGCAGGTTCAGCCGCATTGATTGCGGTTGTGCTTTCCAACATGATCGCCGCCCATGCGTTGGGCCTGGGCGCCGGGAGCGCGACGCTGTCCGTGCGTTTTGCCCCTGCTGCCCTCATCGCCGTCGCAGGATTCGTCGTGCTGGTTGTAGCGGAGCTGATGCCGGTGTTTCGCGTGATCAGGGTCGCACCGGTGCGGTTTCTCAACGAGTGATTGACGCTGTCCTAAAGCTGATATACCAAAGATATTCTCACTAAATATAGGAGGAATAGAGGTATATCATGCCCAAGATCATTTCAAGCTCCACGCTGCGCAACGGATACGACGAGGTGTCGGCATGGTGCCGGGAAAAGTGGTAGCCGGTCTGTGTCGCTAAAAATGGTGCAGGTGATCTTGCGGTCATGGACATCGAGTCGTATGAGCGGCTCATGGTCCGCCTCGATTTGCTCAAGAGCTCGGCCGAGGGGCATCGTGATGTGGTGGAGGGGCGGACGCATCCCGCCCGCAAGGGGGCTAGCGCCTGCGCGAAGAGTTCGGGTTGTAGATATGTTCTCCGTTGTGGAAACCGATGCGGCCCTGGAAGACTTGCGAGAATCGATCGTTTACCTAAGCTACCGCACCGGCGGAAAGCAGACAGGTGCGAATCTGCTCGATGCGTGGAGCGCCTCGTTGGCCTTCTCGAGCAAGCGCCTTATGCATTCCCGCTCGCTCTCGATCCCGTTGTTGGGTTGCTGGGTTATCGTTGGGCACGTGCCGGCTCCAATATTGTCCTGTACGCGGTGCGTGAGGCAGAGGGGACTGCCACCATCGAGCGCTCGACTGCCCGGGGTTCACGGCAGTGGCGGGTGGCCCTGCAGCGTTTGTGGAGGGGCTGGGCACACATCGCAATATTTGGATCGTGGGCGGCAACACCGTCCTGGCGCCCCTGCTTTCTCGCGACATGGTGGATCATCTCATCATCCAGGTGGCGCCCGTGCTTTTGGGCGAGGGCGTCCCGTTGTTCACGCAAGGGGGCAGGTGCGTCGCTTCAAACTTGAGGCGGTCAGCCAATACGGCCAGTTCGTCGAGCCGGTGTATTCACGCTGAGGCGGGCTGCGGTACAAGGGCTCTGTTCAACTTGTTAAACTTTGTTCAACTTGTTAAAGTTCGCCATACCAGGCGGCTGCCTCCTGCCAGAGGCGTCTTGTGTGCCTAGCGCTGATAGAGGCTCTTTTATCCTTTTGCTGGACGAGCGATGGGGTGGGACAATGAATCGAAAACGGCTCTGTTTGATTATTGATGTCGCCAGTCTGGTGATTTGCCTGATTCCCCTCGCATGGTTTCTTTTGCGGGTATCGAAGTTGCCTGATGTCGTTCCCGTCCACTTTGGTTTTGGGAACGTTCCAACCCGCTTTGGAAGCAAGTGGGAGTATCTCTTCATGCCGCTCTTTTCCATTGGCGTGATCATTTTTGGAATATGCTGTCGGTATCTTGGGCTCTCCAACGTTCCCGGTGTTCACACGCGTGAGGAACGAGACCTAATTGTTGCCATCATTGTGCTTGTGTCTGCCGTTTTGCTAGACGTGAGCTGTTTCTACCTCTTCTTCCTTGCCTTTTCGCGTTAGCCTAACGTGAGAGACCCACATGCCATGCCTGTGATGCAAACAGCGGCTATGCCCCTATCGGTCTTCCGTAAAGGATGGCCACGCCCTACCATGGAGGTGCGGCGGGCCGGCCACCGGCTCGCCGCGTCCTCGCTGTCGTGGCATCGAGCCCCACGGGGCGGATACTAAAGCCCCCCGCTATGCCTGGGGATTGTTTGCTAGCCTTTGCTCTTCTCATGTCTCCGATTCTTGTCCTCATATGGCTTGCGCGGCAGCTTCTTCAAGATTCCATCGTCCTGTACGCTGTGGCGTTGATTGTTGTTTTCCATTGGCTTTGCGTATGCGAGACGCTGCTCGTTCGTTTTGGTTTGGTGCGGATGGCGCTAGCAATATCCCCAGCCTTCCACGCTCCATGCGGCGTTTTGCGTAGGCCTGGTGAGTACCCACTGCCAGTCTTCGTACGTCTCATTTGGCGAGAAGCCTTCGTTTGTAGATCTCCAGTTGGTTGTGAACGTTGATAGGACGATGATGCGGTCTTCAGCTCCCGTTTGTTTGCGATCGAGTTCATCGTCCAAAAACGTTTTTTCAATCTCGCCGTTGTAGCGGAGTTCTTTAAGGGTGCATCCCGTAAAGTCTGAGGCGAACGTCGCCTCAATGCGTCGAAAGCGGAAGAGATGTCGGCTTCTCCGTAGAGACTTGTGGGCGCCGCGATGCGTTGGACCGATTTTGTATCCCCGCCGGATGAAAAGAGCGCGGATGCGATGGCTCCAAAGATGATGAGGGCGCCTATTGCTGCGATGAGGGCGGTCTTCTTACGCATGGGCGTCTCCTGCGGACGTAAGGCCAAGCGATGGTATCTTTTGATCATTATATTGCCGCGCTTGAACAGCGGGTAACAAGCGGCGGGTTTATCTACAGAGCGGGGGTTGCCGTGGCGTTTGACTACAAGAAGGAATACAAGGAGTACTATCTTCCGCCCAAGAAGCCGGGGGTTGTCGAGGTGCCCGAGATGGCGTTTCTTGCAGTGAGAGGGCATGGTGACCCCAACGAAGAGGGCGGGGCGTACAAGGATGCGCTCGAGATGCTCTACGGAGTTGCCTACACCATCAAGATGTCCAAGAAGGGCGACCATCGCATCGAGGGCTATTTCGATTTTGTGGTGCCACCGCTAGAGGGTTTTTGGTGGCAAGACGGCGTGCTTGGCGTGGACTATGCGCGCAAGGAGGACTTCAACTGGATCTCGGCCATTCGTGTGCCGGATTTTGTGACGCGCAGTGAGTTCGAGTGGGCCGTTGAAGAGGCGACTGCCAAGAAAAAGCGCGACTTTTCCCAGGTGGAGCTGCTCACCATTGAGGAGGGGCTGTGCGTTCAGTGCTTGCACGTGGGTCCCTATGATGATGAGCCGGCGACCGTCGAGGCGATGCGCGCGTTCGCCGAGGAGAGCGGTTACGTTGAGGATTTTTCTGACGAGCGCATGCATCATGAGATCTACCTCAACGACGCCCGTCGCACTGCGCCCGAGAAACTCAAGACGGTGATCAGGCATCCGGTTTGTAGGGCTTAAGCGCCAGAATGGCGACGGGATTGCTTTGTGCACTTCTAGAGGCCCCAAGGCGAGTTTCACCCCTATACTGGTACCCATCGAAGATAAAAACACAGCGCCCGTCGGGTAGTCGGGCCGCGGGCGTCTGCTCGCCAGTAACCTGCCTCCTTGGTTGTCCCTTCTTCGCGTAGCCCTACATAGAAGGAGGTCGCGGCTATGCGGAAGAGGGAAGTCTCATCGACCCTGACGGTCTACCATGATGGTCAGTTTTGGGTGGGCGTGGTAGAGCATGTCGAGAGTGACATGCTGAGCGTTGCGCGCGTGGTATTTGGCGCGGAGCCATCGAATGAAGAAATCTATACATGGGTGCTTGAGCGTTGGACGAGCTTGCATCTAAGTACGGCGACGGAACCGGTTGAATCTCATCAAAGCCGGCTGCCTGGCAATCCCAAGCGCCGTGCGCGTGAAGCAGCGAAGGCCTTGCATATGCGAGGCGCCTCAACCACATCGCAACGTGCACTCGCTCGCGAGCGGGAACGCTCGAAGGATGAGGCTCGATCACAGCGCATGGCGCGCGGCAGGGAAGAGACACTTGCGCGATGGGAAAAACGTTGCGAGAAAAGGCGTCGCAAGCATCGCGGGAAATGAGCAGTTGCGTCTCTGCCCGCAGGGCGTGGCTGGTCTATCTGGATGAATGGAAGGCGGCGCCGCCAGCCGGACTTTCGAGCAAGCTCGCATAGTTCGCTCTGTTAATGCGAGGATTGAAAAAACGCATTGCCCCATGCTTGTTTTCGGAAGGATGGTGACCCTATGGGCTGGATAGAAGGGCTGAACGCCTCTGTGGACTACATAGAGGAACATCTTGACGGCGATGTCGATATCGCGCGTGCGGCGTCTTTTGCGTCTTGCACCGAAGGGCAGTTCCGGAGGTTGTTTTCCTATCTTGCGGGGATGGGGCTGGCGGAGTACGTGCGCAAGCGCCGTTTGTCGTGCGCCGCGCTCGATCTGTCTAGGGGCGAGCGCGTGCTCGATGTGGCGGTGCGGTATGGCTACGCTTCGCCAACGGCGTTCAATCGAGCTTTTCAAGATGCTTTTGGCATGCCTCCCAGTGAGGCGAGGCGCCCCTCTTCTCGTTTTCCCGCGGTGCACGTTTGCCCTTACCGTTACGGGTGCGAAGCCCTTGTCGTGGAGGGTTGTGCCCCAGCCGGGAATGCGTCTCGTGGGAATATCGGCATTCTGCGGTGGCGATCAGAGTAATCCACTAGTTCAAATGTCCTCTCCAGGCAGAGAGGGCTTGAGCAATCTCTGGGAGAGCGCTTCGCGAGATGAGGTTATCGAGCAACTGATCGCGCTGACGGATGGGTCGGGGCCTCAAGGAATCCTCGGCGTCAACGTGTGCAAGGGCGATGGCCAAAGCTACCAGATAGCCGTTGCATCGTCTCGTGAGGCGCCGGCGTGGGCGGATGAGATCCATGTTCCGTCCGGGCTTTGGGCCGTATTCGACTGCACGGGTCCTTGCAGCACGGCGACGGCGGAGCATTATCGAAGGATCTACTCCGAGTGGCTGCCTTCGTCAGGCTACAGGCTGTCGGGTGATGTAAGTATCGAGGTGTATCCGCAAGGCGATTTCTCGTCCACGTCATATCGCAGCGAGATATGGATGCCCATCTCGAAGCGGCCCGGCGCATAGCCATCCTTCCTTCTGTTCGTTGCGGGTTTACCGCGCGGTTCGTCCATGAGGACGAGGAGAAGGAGGAGTACAACAATGAAAGAAACCCGTACCGGTGGAGCTTGTCAACCTGTTGGCGGGTTGATGACGGCCGGACTCATGCTCGCGTTGTTTATCGCTGCGCTTGATTCTACCGTGGTGGCAACGGCGCTGCCGACGATTTCGGCCGCCTTGGGTGGAGCGGCGCATTATGCCTGGCCTATGACTGCATATCTTGCTTCAAGCACTGTGTCCACGCTCCTATGCGGCGGCCTTGCGTTTCATTTTGGCTTGAAGCGAACGTATGCGTTTGGCCTGGCTCTCTTTGCTGCGGCGTCTGCGCTGTGCGCCGCGGCTCCCACCATTGAGGCGCTTGCCGCGTTTCGCTTGCTCCAGGGTATTGGCGGTGGCTTGTTAGAGGCCGGCGTCTTCATAGCCGCTGCCATGATGCTTCCGCCGCGCGATAGGGGTCCCTATCTTGGGGCGGCGTCCGCCATGTACGGCGTGGCGAGCGTTATCGGTCCCGTGATTGGAGGGGCCGTCGCCCAGGGTTTGTCTTGGCATGTCATTTTTGTTGTGAATATTCCGATCGCGATTGTCGCGTTTGCACTATCGTCGAGGAGTCTGCCGGGCAGGGGCGATGGGTACCGCTCGGCGCAATTCGATGCGGCGGGAAGCGCGCTGGCATCGTTGAGCGTATTGAGCCTCGTTGCCGTGTTCAGTTTGGCGGGCGGCGCGTTCCCCTTGGTATCTCCCCGGGCAGCCGCTCTTGTAGCGCTATTTGTTATCCTCACGTTTGCCCTGTACAGGGTTGAGGCTGCTGCGAGTGCTCCCGTGATTCCCATGGGGCTGTTCTACCGCCCTCGGGTTGTCGCAGGATTCATCTCGGGCTTCTGCGTGCAGTTTGCTCTCATGGCGGGCGTGACGTATCTGCCGCGGCTTTTGCAGGAATCGATGGGTATCGCCGCCGCCTCATCGGGTGCGGCGCTCATTCCCATGACGCTTGCCCTCATGCTTGGAAGTAACGTGTCGGGCGCCCTGTTCAGGAAGAATGGCAGGCTTCGTGCGCTTGCGGTGAGATCTTCGTTCGTAATCTTAGCTGCGGCTGCAGCGTTCATTGTTGGGGCGCAAAGCCTGACCGCACCCCTGGTTACATTGCTCGCGGCGGCGCTTGGCCTGGGCGTCGGCGTGGGAATGCCGGTTTCCAATCTATCGGCGCAGACGGGGGCAGATGCCCGCGACGCTGGCAAGGCAACATCCACGGCGATGTTCTTTAGGGGATTTGGCGGAACCGTATCCACTGCTGTATGCGGAATGCTTGCCCCCGCTGCATCCCCTGCCGGCACCACTTGGGTATTTTGCGCTGTGCTTGTGTCTGCGGTGGTGGGCCTTGCGGTGTCGATTCCTATTGCAAGGAGAATCTCGTCCTAACTGATTTCAAGGTGATGCTTGCGTTGGCGCCTGCCTTACTTATCCGTTGCATTCCACCTGCGCAGATTGGGCAAGACCGCCCCCAAAAGCGATGCGCATTCGTCCACTGACCAGCCCATGTGCTCCGCCATGCGCGGCGCGCAGTCCTCGATCATCTCTTCCATGGTGGTCTCGTAGGTGTACGCGCCCTGGTCGTAGCACCAGCGGCAGAAGTCTTCGGTCTCGGTGCCGTCTGCTTCGTGCCCATGCTGATCGGGTCCGGTGAACATCATGCCACAGCTTTGACAGTAGTGCTCCGGCATGTCGAGCAGTCGCATCACGGGCACCTCGAGCTCGCGAGCGATGAGCTTGATCATGTCGATGCTCGGCTCCGTCGCTCCAGTTTCCCAGCGACTTACCGCTTGACGTGTGATGTAGAGCCGCGAGGCGAGTTCCTCTTGGGTGAGACCGCGTTCGCGGCGCAGCCGGGCAAGGGCGTCTTTGAGCAAGATCATGGCGATTCTCCTTTAGGTGGGCATTGGGTTTAAAGCCCGTTTCCTTCTTGCGATTATCTCGTGCCGCATGTGGTCAGTCGAGCAACGCTTTGTTGCGCTATCCCTTTTTACGGGTCGCGATCGCCCCGGTGATGGCTGCGATGAGGATGAAGGGCGCGATGCGGACGAAGATCCACTCGAAGCCGTGGAGCATGGTGCCCGCGATCGCGTATTCGGGGTTGGTGAAATTCCAGTCGAGATATGATTCCCCAATCATTCCAAGCGCCAGGAGGATAAGGGCTACGGCGACGGCGAGCGATATGCACAGCGTGTTCAAGGCTCGGCGCTTTAATTCGTGAGCCCGCGCAAACTGCGCGTCGAGCACTTCGAGTTTTTCGGAGAGGGCTTGCAGGCTGTCCGGCTCAGAAGCGATGACCGTCTTGCCTAAAAGGGTGCTTACAGGCGTATCGAGCACCTCGCCCAGGGAAAGGAGCATCTCCGCGTCGGGCACCGAGAGACCGCGTTCCCATTTGGATACGGTCTGCCTCACCACGCTCAGCTTGATTGCGAGCTCCTCTTGGGACAAGCCCTTCTGTTTCCTGAGTTCGCGGATGTTCTCGTTTAACATGGGGAGCCCTTTCTCTCGCTGGGACTTACGATACCGCAATATTGCTCATGGCACGTCCGTTGCCGCAAGCAACGGTTTGTAACAGCGGGCCGTAGCGGTGCGATTGCGTGAGGGCGTGTGCTGATGAGGGTGTAGCTTGCGAAAGCGGGAAAGGGTAGGCGTTTTCGATTTGGGGTCCGTTTTGTCATCATTGCGAGTGAGCAAAGATGAGCCCTTCGGTTTCTTCGGCGCTTGCCTCATAATGACGGTATAGCTGAAAAACGGCACCAGGCTCGCGTAGCCCGGCGCCGCCTAGAAACCCGCGGATGGCGTGCAGGGGCGCCGAAAAAGCGGGTATACTAGTAGCGACTTGGGAGGCGTACGCCCTCCTGGAGTAGAAGCAGTGGGGTGAAACCCGCACGAACAGCCGCTCCGGCACAGGGCGGCTGTTCCCTTATATGGCGAGTTTCACCCCTATATCGCTAGCGAGCGATAAGGAAGAGCAGCACGATCGATAGAACGAGCGCTGATGCCGCAATAAGCAGCGCGGTGATTTTCGCCATGGGAACCCTCCTAACCCCCTGCAAGGACTCGGAGGGCACCGCCCATGTCGCTGCCTCTATTATAGCGCAATACGCGAACGTGTGTTCTATAGTTTTATTAAAAGAGGATAGTTTTCTCAGCGACTAACGGCATGGCTTTCGCATCGTGCTCCCACTGCGATGATTTTCCGTAATAAGGGGAGCAAATTCCCGCTCATCGTCCGCTCAAGCAATCTACCTGCGGAATGCAACCGCTGGGTGCCTGTAAGTTGCGTAAAATGAAGCCTCAAGTTGGTGGTTTTCGACGCGTGGCTACCGTAGTGTGTAAGTCGCCGGCAGGAATACGCCAAACGCTTGGGACGCCGCGCCCGCTCCAAAGCGGGCCGCAAGTCGCGTCCCGGGCAAACGAGAGGACCCACCATGAGTTTTCGCGACAATCTCCAGCATCTGCGCGCCACGCGCAACATGACGCAAGAGCAGCTTGCCATGCTTCTTGGCGTGTCACGCCAGTCCGTCACCAAGTGGGAGGCGGAGAAGTCCTATCCAGAGATGGACAAGCTCATCAAGATCTGCCAGATATTCGAGTGCTCGCTCGATGATCTCGTCCAAGGCGATCTCACCGACCGCGCCCCGGTGCCGGATGCCAAGGCGATGCCAGCCGGTCCCGCGACCGACGTTTGCGGCTACGACGAGCATACGCGTCGCTTCGCGAGGCGCGTTCCAACGGGTGTCGCCGCTTTTGTGCTGGGCGTGGTGGGGCTTGTGCTGTTTGAGGAAGGGACGGCCCTGCGCGGCCTGTTCAATAGCGGCATGGCGGCTAGCTGGGGAGAGCTTTTGGGCCTCGGTGCCCTGTTCGCCGGCGTGCTCGCGGGCGTCGGCATCTTGGTTTCCGCCGGCATGGAGCACTCCGCCTTTGTGAAGGCGCATCCCTTTATCGAGGATTTCTATACGGACGAGGACCGGCTCCAGGCGCGCCAAGTGCTGGTGCGCGGTTTGGTCGCCGGTCTTATGTTCATCATGATGGGAATTCTTCTGGGCAACTTCATCGAGCACCAGTCTGGTGCGGAGGCCCCCGCGGGCGCCGCGCTGCTCGCGCTGGTAGCGGTTGGCGTGTGGTTGATTGTCTACGCGGGCATGATGCACGGCCGCGTGGATATCAACGAGTACAACCGTGACGCGGTAGAGGAGCTTGAGGTCGAGGACATCGCCCGCATCGACGTGCCCGAGGCGGTGCGGGCCGAGCTGCGCTCCGCTAAGCGCACGCATAAGAAGATCGAAGTTGCCTGCGGCGTCATCATGCTCGTCTCAACTGTTGTCGCCCTCATTTGGCTGTTCATGGGTCCTTCGATCGCCGGGACTACCTGGGACGCCATTGGCAGCGGTCACGCGGCGGCGGACTCGCCCGCCAGCTACTTCTGGCTCCCCTGGGTGGTCGGCGGCATTCTGTGCGGCATCGTGTCGATTGTGCTCAAAGGCATCGATGGCGAGCGATAAGGATCGAGAAGCGTTCCGTTTTCGGCCTCAATTATAGGGAGCTCGGCTTGGGACAGGCCCCAAACCGAGCTCCCTAAAATGCCGCCCCGAAGATTGCCTATGGCTGCATGGAAATTGCCCGTGGTCGCCCCGAGATTGCCTATGGATATCTTCCGTTTGGGGACCGAGAAGGGCAGATTGCCATAGGCAATCTCGTGAGAGCAACGGGCAGTCGGTGGTTGCTTAGTGCAGCATTCCCCACGCGATATAGCCGAGCGCGCCGCCGATGAGCGCCGCGACGAAGAAAGTCAGCAAGTCGTACGCCAGCCGGTGCTGCGCGGCCCAACCACGTCGGGGGAGTGCCTGCGGATCGCGCTCGATGTTCGCGTCGCCGTTCACAAATGCAAGAATCTCCTTGTATGTCACCAAATCATTTTTGCGCTTAATGTTGTCAATGATCACTGCAACCACGAGTCCGATGACTGCCGGCATCGCTGAGATAGTGTATGCCGCATCGGACCCCCATGTGCTCTCCATCCAGTCAAGCGCGGGCGACAGCATCAGTGTGAACGACAGCGCCAACAGCGCGAGCATCAGCACGGCCAGCCATAGCATCCTCGTTCCCATGCGCTTGTGGTCCCTTTCGACAACCTCTTCCATAACGGTCACGTCTCCCTTCACGAGCGTGTCTATGGAGGTGTCGAACAGGATGCTCAGCATAAGCAGGCTTTGCACGTCTGGATAGGTTTTATCCCGTTCCCAGTTCGAGATGGTCTGGCGCGATACGTAGAGCTTTTCGGCAAGCTGCTCTTGGGAGAGGCCCATCGCCTCGCGTCTTGTCTTGATCTGATTGCTGATATCCATTGTCACCTCCCGGTCGTGAAGAAGCGTCCCGCGGAAGTGCCGGGAGCGCCATCCAATCTGCTGTACATCTTACGAAAACGTGTGCCGGCGGCGCTGCAAAATCTGTTGTACATGCCTCTGAACAGGGAAAAGAATCCCAATATAAGTTGAGCGCCGGAGTGCTTGCCCTTGATCGGGGGCTCGTTTGCACTCGCGGCGCTCTGCAGGCATATGGCTGCTGGCGATTTAACTCTTGTCGTCCTTTGCCCCGCCTTCTTTTTTGGGCAGCCGCCCTGCGCGTTTGAGAGCGTCGCGCAAGATCCACTCCACCTGGCCGTTGGCGCTGCGCATCTCATCGTCCGCCCAGCGCTGCACCGCCTCCCAGATGGCGGGGTCTATGCGAAGGGGATATTGCTTGCGTGCCATGTAAGCTGCCTCGTGAATTCGTGTTGTGCCTTACTTGACCTTACCAGAGATGCCGGCGTTCCCGTTGGGGGGCTCCGGCATCACATACGGTCTTGATTAATAGAGCGATCCCGCGTTGAGAACGGGGTGCGCCTCGGATTCGCCGCACAGGACCACCATGAGGTTGCTGGCCATCTGGGCCTTGCGCTCCTCGTCCAGCTCGATGGTCCCTCCTGCCGCCATCTCCTTGACGGCCATGTCGACCATGGAGACGGCGCCCTCAACAATCTTCTTGCGCGCGGCGATGACGGCTTCCGCCTGCTGGCGACGCAGCATCGCCTGGGCGATCTCGGGCGAGTAGGCAAGGTGGGTCAGGCGCGCGTCGTCCACGGTCACGCCGGCGGGCGCCAGGCGCTGGGACAGCTCGTGCTTCAGCGCGGTGGAGACCTCTTCCACGTTGGCGCGCAGGGTGATGGCGTCCATGGAGTCGGAATTATCCTCGGCGTGGTCGTAGGCGTAGATGCTCGCCACATGGCGCAGCGCGGTTTCCGCCTGCATGGCGACATAGCTCTGGTAATCGTCCACGTCAAAAAGCGCCTTGGCGGTATCGGCCACATGCCACACCACCACGTTGGCGATCTCGATGGGGTTGCCCATCTTATCGTTGACCTTGAGACGCTCGCCGTTCAGGGTGCGCACGCGGGTGGAGATGGTGGTGGGGTTGCCCTTGGCGGCTTTTTGCGCCGCGGCCTTGGCTGCCTTTGAGTCGCTCATCTCGAGTTCGAGCATCTCGCCGATGCCCGCGCTGCTCCCCATGCTCTTGCTGTAGAAGGGGTTTGCCCAGAAGAACCCCTCATCGCGAACGGTGCCCACGTATTTGCCAAAGAGGATGCATACGCGCGCCTGGCCGGGCTGCAGCGAGAAGAAACCGCTCAACGGGATGAACCACAGGCAAAACGCAAAGATGCTTGCTCCCAGGCCCCAACCGTAGACCGCGGGAGCGTCCATACCGTCGGGCGTGCTCGCCATGCCCGCGACGCTCCAGATGAAGAGGCCGACAATTACTACAAGCAGCACGGCGACTATAGCGAGCATGCCGTATCCGCTTTTAGCCTTGATTTTCTTTTCCACGCTCATCGAAGTTCCTCCTCGACTCGTTCGCCCGCGTTTGCGTGACGGCCCGGGCGCCGTCCTATTGTTCCGTGGGGGAGGACGACCCCCAGCTCGAAGCATTCCGTGCGCTTCACTGGTCTCATTGTGATATCACATTGAAACCAAGTCAAGAGAGCAATTCCTCAAGAATGTGTAAAGTGTTCGGTATTGAATACTTTATGGGGATGGAGCATGGGTCTGCTTGTGGCGGGGTAGATGCCATAAAGTTGGTAGCAGCATTTGGCGTCCGCAAGGGCAGCGCTCTTAATTCGAGAGGAGCGATGTCCTATGGTCGATATCGTGATCGGATTACTGGAACTCGCATGTGCGGTCCTAAACGCTCTGACGGCCTTCTTTGAATTGCTGCAGCAGCGAAAAACGATTGAGAAGCGGCGCGCGAAAGGAGTAAGGATGAAAATGCCACGGCGATAGCGTCTCGGCATAAAAGTGGGGCTTCGGCGTTGCACCGCCTTGGCCCCTAATCCAAACAACCTGAGCGCTGCCGAACTAGAGAGCGGACGCCAGATGTTGCCTATATAATAACACCTAGTTGCATCTTGAATGTGTGCGTTGTGGGTATTACGACGCAGTTTCTACCTGCGGGCGGCAACCGGGGCTTCGCGTCGCCGCCGGCCCGAATGGGCTCCCTTGACCGCGCGCTATCGTCCCTGCTATGCTCGTCCAAGCGCCCGCTCGTAGTGAAACCGAGCCCCATGCGAGGGCGTCCCTTCTCGTAGATTGGCAACCATGCGCTTCTAAGACATTTCAACATCGCCGGCGCTGCCGGTTTGGAGTCCGCACCGCCGCGTCCCGCGCGCGCAAAGGTGCCCGCTGTTTGGCAGGGCGCGGCTCGAAATGTCACAAGGAGATATGCATGCAGCTTTCACTTCAATCCATTACGTATACCTATTCATCGTCCGCGGAACCCATTTTGCACAACGTGAGCGTGGTCTTTCCCCAGGGCTGGACCGGTCTTTTGGGCGATAACGGCTGCGGTAAAACCACGCTTGCAAAAATCGCATGTGGTCATCTGGTGCCTCAAGGAGGCGTGGTGACGGGTCCCTCCGTTGCCTTGCTGTGCTCCCAGGAGACGGCTCTTGCGCCTGAAAACCTCTATGATTTTGCTGCGGCATACGATCGAGAAGCGCGTGGCCTGCGCTGCGAACTCGCCCTAGAGGACGATATGCCCTGGCGTTACGACGAGCTTTCATGCGGGGAACAGAAAAAGATCCAGATCGCCTGCGCGCTGTGGGCGAAGCCTGACGTGCTGGTCTTGGACGAGCCTACCAACCATATCGACGCTGCCGCGCGATCTTGCCTTATGACGGTGCTGCGCCACTTTGACGGCATAGGCATCGTGGTGAGTCATGACCGCGAGTTATTGGATGGCCTGGTAGACCGGTGCGCGTCATTCGAGGCGGGTGCCGTGCGGGTGCGGCCAGGCGGCTTTACGCGGGCGAGCGGCCAGCGCGATCTTGAGAGAACGGCATCGATGCGCGAAAGGCGCCGCGCCAAGGAGCAGCTTGATCGACTTGTGGTCGAGAAGGACAAGCGCGCCCATGAAGCCGCTCGGGCGGACGCGCGCATGTCAAAGCGGCATATCGATCCAAAAGACAGGAGCGCCAAGGCGAAAATCGACCTCGCGCGCTTCAGCGGGCAAGACGGAAAACGGGGTCGGCTCTCCTCTCAGTTGGAGGGGCGCCTTGATGCCGCGCGCGAACGGCTGGCGCACGCCCGGGTCGAAAAGCGCTACGACGGCGACTTGTGGCTCGACGTGGCCCCGGCGCCGCGACGCGTGCTGATACGTTCCGGCGCGCGCGATATTCCGTGCGGGCCCGGTGTGCTGCACCTCCCTGACCTCTATGTGGGCAATACGGACCACATCGCCATCACGGGCCCCAACGGGGCGGGAAAGTCGACGCTTCTAGAACATCTTCGTCCACATGTTCCGGATGACATCGCTTGGCTGGATATTCCGCAGGAATTGGACGAGGGGCTCGCGCGCAGCGTGGTCGAGCGCGTGAGGGCCTTATCTTCCGGAGAGCGCGGCCGGGTGCTCAGCGTGGTGGCGCAGCTCAATTCTGATCCGGCTCGCATACTGGAGGGATGCGCAACCAGTCCGGGGGAGATGCGAAAGCTGCTGTTGGCGCTGGGGGTTTTGTCGTCGCCCGCCCTCATAGTGATGGACGAGCCGACCAACCATTTGGACCTTCATTCGGTCGAGGCGCTAGAGCGGGCTCTTGCAGGATACCCGGGAGCGCTGCTGCTGGTATCGCATGACGAGCGGTTTTTAAATGCGTGCACATCGGTCAGGTGGAACATATTGGATGGTAGGGTTCAAAAGTATGAATAGGATAGACACTTTATTGTATGAAAGCGTGAGATAAAACCTATGTAGATGATGGAGTTAGCCACATCTAAATTGCTCCAAAATTGTAGGAGTTGGGGGCGTACGCCCATGCCCGCCTATGTTATTCTTACGAACATGGGTGATTTCTCGGTGAATGGTCTTAATTGACGCCCGAGCGCGCATCTTATGCCCTGAACGGTGCCTTATGCATGGTTAAACGGCTTATTGCCTGATGGGTTTAATTAAGTATGCGTTGGGCTGTTGGTTTCCCCATACATCGAGGTCCAATATATTCGCGCGCGAGCCCCCAACGCGCGCAACGTTGACTCTAGGAGAGTGGTCACAAAAATGCAGGAGGCATGGGAAGGCTTCGAAGGCGGCAATTGGCTGAACGAGGTTGACGTCCGCGACTTTATCCAGAAGAACTACACCCCCTACGAGGGCGACGAGTCGTTCCTCGTCGGTCCCACCGAGCGCACCACCAAGCTGTGGGACGACGTCATGGCTCTGCTCCTCAAGGAGCGCGAGCAGGGCGGCGTGCTCGACATGGACACCAAGACCGTTACCGGCATCGTGAGCCACCCCGCTGGCTACATCGACGCCGCTCACCCCGAGCGCGAGACCATCGTTGGTCTTCAGACCGATAAGCCGCTCAAGCGCGCCCTGCACGTCAACGGCGGTATTCGCATCTCCATGCAGGCTGCTGCCCAGCACGGCTATGAGATCGACCCCGAGGTTGTCGAGAACTACACCTTCAACCGCAAGACCCACAACGCCGGCGTCTTTGACGTGTACACCCCCGAGATGCGCGCTTGCCGTTCCGCTCACATCATCACCGGTCTGCCCGATGGCTATGGCCGCGGCCGCATCATCGGCGACTACCGTCGCGTCGCCCTGTACGGTATCGATTACCTGATCAAGGACAAGGAGGCCCAGAAGGCTTCCACCCCCAAGGTCATGACCGAGGAGAACATCCGCGACCGCGAGGAGCTGCAGGAGCAGATTCGCGCCCTGGGCGAGCTCAAGATGATGGCCGACTTCTACGGCTTCGACATCTCCAAGCCGGCCAAGAACACCCAGGAGGCCATCCAGTGGATGTACTTCGCCTACCTGGCTGCCGTCAAGGAGCAGAACGGCGCCGCCATGTCCATCGGCCGTACCTCCACCTTCATCGACATCTACGCTGAGCGCGACCTCAAGAACGGTACCTTCACCGAGGAGCAGATCCAGGAGTTCGTCGACCACTTCATCATGAAGCTTCGTATGGTCAAGTTCGCCCGTACCCCCGAGTACCAGAACCTGTTCTCCGGCGATCCCCAGTGGGTCACCGAGTCTATCGGTGGCATGGGCGTCGACGGCCGCACCCTGGTCACCAAGATGAGCTTCCGCTACCTCCACACCCTGGAGAACATGGGCACCAGCCCCGAGCCCAACCTGACCGTCCTGTGGTCCACCAAGCTGCCCCACGCGTTCAAGGAGTTCTGCGCCAAGGCCTCCATCGCCTCCTCGTCCATCCAGTACGAGAACGACGACGTCATGCGCGTCTACCACGGCGACGACTACGCGATCGCCTGCTGCGTGTCCTCCATGCGCGTCGGCAAGGAGATGCAGTTCTTCGGCGCTCGCGCCAACCTGGCCAAGTGCCTGCTCTACGCGCTCAACGGCGGCGTGGACGAGGTCTCCAAGAAGCAGGTCGGCCCCAAGTTCCGCGCCGTCGAGGGCGATACCCTGGACTTCGACGACGTCATGGAGAAGTACAAGGACATGATGCAGTGGCTGGCCGGCGTGTACGTCAACTCGCTGAACATCATCCACTACATGCATGACAAGTACTGCTACGAGCGCATCCAGATGGCCCTGCACGACAAGCACGTTCACCGCTGGTTCGCCACCGGTATCGCAGGCCTCTCCGTTGTCGCCGACTCCCTGTCCGCCATCAAGTACGCGAAGGTCCACCCCGTTCGCGACGAGCAGGGCATCATCGTCGACTTCGAGATCGAGGGCGACTTCCCCAAGTACGGCAACGACGACGACCGCGTCGACGTCCTTGCCCACGATATCGTGCACCAGTTCATGGAGTACATCCGTATGAACGACACGTATCGCAACTCCGTCCCCACCACCTCGGTTCTGACCATCACCTCCAACGTGGTCTACGGCAAGAAGACCGGTGCCACCCCCGACGGCCGCAAGGCCGGCGTGCCCTTCGCCCCCGGTGCCAACCCCATGCACCAGCGCGATACCCACGGCGCCATCGCTTCGCTGTCCTCCGTCTCCAAGCTTCCGTTCCGCGACGCTCAGGACGGCATCTCCAACACCTTCTCCATCATCCCCGGCGCGCTGGGCAAGGAGGACCAGGTGTTCTTTGGCGATCTGGACCTCTCTGGTGACATCGAGATCGAGAACGTTGTTCCCTGCTGCGACTGCACCGACTCCTCCGCTCCCGAGGGCGCGTGCGACTGCGAGTAAATCGTTTTGATCGGCGGGCGAGAGGCTGTTGGCTTTTTGCCCGCTTGCTTTGCAATCTGTGCTGCGACTCGCACATTTTCGCAGCGTATGGATGTTGCGTACGATTGCAAAAATGTCATTGTCTTGGTGGCAATGACTCCATATCGAGATATAATCTCGATAGCGACTTTGGTACCGGGCCCGCATCGCGGGCATAGAAGGAGGCTCACATGAAGGTTTCTGACGTCCCCCAGACTCAGGCAGACAACCTGGTTGGCATGATCGACGCTTACGCTGAGAAGGGTGGCCACCACCTGAACGTCAACGTGTTCAATCGCGACACCCTGCTTGACGCCCAGGCTCACCCTGAGAAGTATCCGCAGCTGACCATTCGCGTTTCCGGTTACGCTGTCAACTTCCACAACCTCACCAAGGAGCAGCAGGACGAGGTTATCTCTCGTACCTTCCACGAGGGCATGTAATAGCTGCTCTAGCTACTTTATATAGTTGGGTTGCTTGCAAAGCCGCCGGGTGGACGTTTGTCCGCTCGGCGGCTTTTTCACTGCGGGAGCTTTAGGGCTGGCGTTAATGGGCGCTGGGAATGCGAGCAGAGTGGTGCGTTTGCTATCCGTTGCGCACCCGCCGCGCGCTTATGACGGATAATTGCACAAATTTTGAAATTCCCTTTGTATGCCCTAGGTAGGCATGGCGTCTGCCAGCTGTTTTTAAGGTCAGGCGGGGGCGCCTACTATGCCTTCTCGGCAAACGATGCGATTATCCGTCATAAGTGCGCGCCGTTACTGCGGTCAGCACCTCAAAAGCGATAAAACTAGAAGAGGACGAACGCGATAAAGAGCAGCAGTGCAAGCAGGCAGATGTTGATCACGCAGAACCAGAGTAGGTAGCGACCGGTTTGGGCGTGGGGCATACGGGCGTAGATGCGCAGCGAGATAAGGCTCGCGAGCGACGCGATGGGCGTGCCGAGTCCTCCAATGTTGGTGCCAAGCAGCAGCGCCTGCACATTGTCGGTAAAGCCAGAAAGCATAATAGCGGCGGGAACGTTACTTATAATTTGGCTGGCAAGGGCGGAGACCAGCACTTCGCGGCCCTCCATAATGCCGCCGATGAAGGATGAGACCGAGCCGATTTGCTTGAGGTTACCAACAAAGACGAAGAAGCAAATGAACGTGACGAGCAAGCTCGCGTCTAGGCCCATAAAGACACGCCGATCAAGGACGAGGCATGCGGCGGCGACGGCGGCGCAACAGAGCTGCCATGAGATGGCGTGGCCAACGCATGCGATGCAAAGTGCAAAGAGCATAAGGTAGAGCGCGAGAAGCCGCGGGCGTACAGGAGATGCTTCTCCGTGATTCACGTCTTCAAGATGCTCGGTTGGAACCAACAGGGTGAGAGCGATGCAGCATAGGTAGCTGAGCGCCCCCACCGGAAGAACCGTCGCAAAGAACGCGCCTAAGTCCATGCTGAACGCGGAGACTAAAAAGATGTTTTGCGGATTGCCGATGGGGGTGCACATGGATCCTAGGTTTGCCGCGACGGTGATGGCGACAACGGTGGCGATGGTCGCGCGCGGGGTCGCTTGCATAAACAGGGCGAGGGCCAGCGGCGCAAACGTGATGAGCGCAACGTCGTTGGTGACCAGCATGGCGGAGATAAAGACAACGTTGATAAGTATAAAAGCGAGCGTGCGGGCTGATCCAACGCGGGTCATGAGCCAATCGCGAATGGCGTTGAGAAGCCCCGCCCTTCCCAGACCTGCGACTACCGTCATCAGGCAGAACAACAGGCCTATGGTACGCATGTCGATATAGCCAATATAGGTAGAAAGCGTGGCGGGGGGGAGGGGGAAGGCCGCCATAGATGCAACCGCCGCGACGGCGGCGATAACTAAAACGGCTTCGGATTTGATGAAGTCGCGAATGCGCGAACTAAGATCGGTCGACATGGTTGTTCCCCCGGTAGATGTGCAGCTTATCGATAATACGTCAAGGTAGAGGCTTTGTGCGAACGCGTTATTGCTTTATGCTCGCGGATAAACGCAGGGGGCACCGGCGGGAAGCGACGGCGGGCGCGTAACAACATGGAAACCAACCAATGCCGTGGGTTTGACCTTTGGCAATCAGAAGCGTACTATGCAACCCCAATTAACTACAGAATAAGTAGGTAATTACTGGGGGAGCAAAGAGTCAAGGAGGCAAACCATGGGCCAGTACACGGACAATCCAAACCACACATTCCATTTCGACACCCTGCAGCTGCACGTGGGCCAGGAGCAGCCTGATCCGGCAACGGATTCGCGTGCGGTCCCAATCTATCAAACCACCAGCTATGTGTTTAAGAACTCGCAGCATGCGGCGGATCGATTCGGCCTGGCGGACGCGGGTAATATCTACGGACGCCTTACCAACACCACGCAATCCGTTCTCGAGGAGCGCATCGCTGCGCTCGAGGGCGGCGTGGCCGCACTGGCGGTGGCGTCCGGTGCCGCGGCGATTACGCTGACTATTCAGGCCCTGGCCCAGGCCGGAGCTCACGTGGTGGCTCAGAAAACCATCTACGGCGGAACTTACAACCTGCTTGAGCACACGCTGGCGGCATTTGGCATCGAGACTACCTTTGTGGACGCTCATGATCTGGACGAGGTTTCTAAGGCGATTCGTCCCAACACCGCGCTGGTCTACCTGGAGACGCTCGGTAACCCAAATTCCGATATTCCAAATGTTGACGCTATCGCTAAGGTCGCTCATGACAACGGTCTGCCCGTAGTGGTCGATAACACGTTTGGCACGCCGTATCTATTCCGTCCTCTTGAGCACGGAGCGGATATAGTGGTGCACTCCGCCACCAAGTTCATCGGCGGTCACGGCACAAGCCTCGGCGGCATTATCGTGGACGGCGGCACTTTCGATTGGGCGGCAAGCGGCAAATATGCTCCTATTGCAGCGGCGAACCCCAGCTACCATGGCATTTCTTTTGTCGATGCGGCAGGACCCGCGGCGTTTGCAACCTACGTGCGTGCAATCTTGCTGCGCGATGAGGGCCCGTGCATCTCGCCCTTCAACGCTTGGATTTTGCTGCAGGGTGCCGAGACCCTTTCGCTGCGTCTTGATCGCCACATCGAGAACACCCGCCGCGTAGTGGAGTATCTTGCATCCAATCCGCATGTTGCGCGCGTGAACCATCCAAGCCTGCCCGACCACCCCGATCACGAGCTCTATGCCGAGTACTTCCCGCGCGGCGGAGCTTCCATCTTCACCTTTGAGATCAAGGGCGGTAAAGAGGCTGCGTGGAAGTTCATCGACCATCTGCAGGTGTTTAGCCTGCTGGCAAACGTAGCAGATGTAAAGAGCCTGGTGATCCATCCCGCGACTACCACGCATTCGCAGCTGACCGACGCCGAACTTGCCGACCAGGGCATCACACAGGCGACCATTCGCCTGTCCATTGGCACCGAGGCGGCGGACGATATTATTTGGGACCTTGAGCAGGCCTTTGCTTCGCTTGACGCTGCGGAGAAGTAACGGCAGCAAAACAAGCACATTGACGCGGCCGTGCGTGCTCTAGAATGGATGGGAACCATTCAAGTAAGGAGCACGCATGGCTCAGAAGATATTCGATGCGGATGCAGATGCCGCATCTTCTCAGTACGCCCTTGGACGCATTCATTCGATCGAGAGCATGGGCACGGTGGACGGCCCCGGTATTCGCTTTGTGGTCTTTACCCAAGGATGCCCCATGCGCTGCGCGTACTGCCACAACCCCGATACTTGGGCAGTGAACGCGGGTAGCATGGTTTCGGTCGAGAAACTTGTTCAAGAATTTGAAAGCAATCGGCAGTTCTACAAGTCCGGCGGCATCACCGTTACGGGTGGCGAGCCCTTGTTGCAGCCGGATTTCCTGGCCGATCTGTTCCGCGCCATGCACGAGAATCCCCGCGGCCGTGTTCACACGTGCCTTGATAGCTGCGGCTATGCCTATTCGCCCGAGCATCCGGAGCGCTTTGACGCTGTGTTGCGCGAGACCGATATGGTCTTGTTGGATATTAAGCATGCCGACCCAGAGGGTCATCGCGAGCTGACGGGTTGCGAGCCTGCGCGCATCATAGCGTTTGGGGATGAAATCGCCCGTCGCGGCATCAAGACCGTGATCCGCCACGTGATCGTGCCGGGTATTACCGATACGGTTGAAGAATGCGAGGCTCTTGGGCGCCTTATCGCTCCCTGGCGCAACGTGGTGGGCCTTGAGCTGCTGCCGTACCACACCATGGGTATTGTGAAATACGAGAAGCTCGGCATTCCCTACAAGCTCGAAGGCGTCCCGCAGATGGACAAGGCCCGGATTCCGGAGCTGCGCGCAGCGGTGCTGCATGGCATGCGTGCCGGCCGCGCTGCGGAGAAGAATGCTTACGGAGCGTAGAAAGAGGGCTCTCCGATTCGGCTATTGAAGAATCGGCATACAAGATGGTGTATTAGCGACCCGCGATTTCTCAAAATGGTATCCATGGGAAATCGCGGGGAGCAAATCGTCGCCAGTTGGTGCGGCGGCTGAGTGCCACGAGGTGGGTGGGGAAGGGTCTAATTCGAGTGATTGTGCTCCCTCCAGCAGTCATTAAGCCCGCCATCCTTTGGCATGGTTCCGCCCGTTATGGCTGGTCGTACTCGACCCATTCGAGAGGGGTATAGCGTCGCTTTGGTTATGGCGGGACTGCCTTCTGATGTTACGGATCTTATTGCTGGCGAGCGCGTAACGGTTTTACGCCGCGCACGCCAGCAGTATATAGGGCGTATCGAAGATGGCGAGGTGAAACTCGCGCTGCGTCGCACTGTCGAAGCGGTCGGCAAAACGATTGAGCCCGAGGCCCTTGAACTTGCCGCAGCTTCTATTGGTGGCTTTGCGTATATGTTGCAGCTTGTCGGCTACTTCATGTGGGAAGAGGCGTGGACGTCGCAGGTGATTACGGCTGAGGATGCACGGCGTGGCATCGCTGAAGCGCGTGAGGATTTTAGGCGTGGCGTTCTCGAGGCAACGGTGCGTGAGATGTCGGAAAAAGACCTGGCATTTGCATTGGCGATGTTGGATGATTCCGACGGCAGTCGGCTTGTTGACATAGCTGCTCGTATGGATGTGACAAACGGGTACGCGTCAACCTATAAGCGACGCCTGCTCAAGCAAGGCGTTGCTCGTGAGCGTCCCGGCGGGCGCTTGGATTTCGATATTTCCCTATTACGTGAGTATCTGGACGAGTTCTATACGGAGTGAGTTTCCACCAGTACGTTTCAGATAGGCATAACGCGATCGCAGCGCCGCCAACCCATCTTCTGGTTGACGCCGCAACTCAAATATGGGTTATGATTCCAGACGGAGAATAATGACCTGTGTTGCGGCGAACGGGGGTTCACGTGGTAAAACATGCGCTTCAAGATGGCTTTGATAGAAAGATAAGCTACCTGCGCATCGCCGTTACGGATAAATGCAACTTTCGCTGCGTGTACTGCATGCCCGCCGACGGCGTGCCTCCGCGCGCGCATGGCGAGTTGTTGAGTGCCGAGGAAATAGCCCGCTTTGTGCGTCTGGTCGCGGGCGAGGGCATTACGCGCGTGCGCTTAACCGGTGGCGAGCCGCTGGTAAGCCATCGCATCATTCCGTTGATTGAAGAAATCCGTGCAATTCCGCAGATAGAGGACATATCGCTTACTACCAATGGCGTGCTTCTGCCGCGTTTGGTATCGCAGCTCAAAGAGGCGGGGCTTGATCGCGTCAACATCTCGCTGGATACGTTAGATCCCGTCCAGTTTTCCAAGATCACCCGCTTGGGACGTCTGGAGCAGACCCTTGCGGGCATAGATGCGGCGCTGGAGTACGGGTTTGATCCCGTGAAGGTGAACTGCGTGATGGTTCGCAGGCTCAATCAAGACGTGTTTGGCATGGCGAGGCTTTCGATCGATCGTCCCGTACACGTGCGCTTTATTGAGTACATGCCCATTGGAAGCGATGAAAATCGCGGGTTTTGCGCAGCGGATGCTGGGGAAAACCCAGATGGCGAGCTTTGTCCCGAGCAATGGGACGCCAGCGATACCGTGCCCTCTAGCGAGCTGCGACAGATTATCGACGCCGCTGCCAGCGCTACGGGGGTAGGTGGGCTTGAGCCGGTGGATAACGCGCTTTTGCCCGACGGGGCGGGGCCGGCTCGCTATTGGCGTTTTCCGGGCGCTGCGGGCACGGTGGGATTCATCTCTGCCATGTCGAACCATTTCTGCAGCAGCTGCAACCGCATGAGGCTTACCGCGGACGGCTCTATTCGCCCATGTTTGTTTTCCGATGCGGAGTATCACGTGCGAGAGGCTTTGCGCTCGGGCGATGACGCGCGCGTTGTCGAGATTTTCCGCGACGCCGTCGCGCATAAGCCGCAAGAGCATGAGGTGATCGAAGGCACGGAGCGTTTCATGTCGCAGATCGGCGGTTGAGAAGGCGCGTCTTGCGCGGCAGTTGCGCAGCGGCGCGCTGGGTAGAATGGATGCACATCAAGACGGGCCCCGCCCGGGTTCTAGGGAGAATGCACATGACTCAGAACAATCCCCGCGATGCATATCGTGACGAGCTGACGCACGTTGACGAGTCCGGTGACGTCCGCATGGTCGATGTGGGCGATAAGGCCGTGACCCGCCGCATCGCCGTGGCGGAGGGCAGCATCCTCATGCATCCGGAGACCCAGGCCATGGTGCTCGAGGACCGCGCAAAGAAGGGCGACGTACTCGCCTGCGCGCGCGTGGCCGGAATCATGGCGTCCAAACGGACCAGCGACCTTATACCCATGTGCCATCCGCTCAACATCACTAAAAGCAAGGTGGAGATCGAGTCCATCCCCGCTATGGGCGAGGGCGCGCGCAAAGACGGCCGTGTGGGCTTTCACGTGCTGGCAACCTGCGGCGTCACGGGCGTGACCGGCATCGAGATAGAGGCGCTGACCGCGGCGAGCACGGCCTGCCTCACCATCTACGATATGTGCAAGGCGGTCGATCGCGGCATGGAGATCGTCGACGTGCGCCTGCTGCTAAAAGAGGGGGGACGCTCCGGCGTGTGGGAGCGCGAGGGCGCCAGTGCCGCGGCGGTTGAGGGCAAGGACGGCGCGGACGCTACCGCTTCTGACTCCAGTGAAGATGCCCCCGCCGCTCCCGCCCCTGCAGTTGCATTTATCGGTTACCAGAATTCTGGAAAGACCACGCTGGTAGAGAAGGTTATTGCCGAGCTAACGGCGCGCGGGCTGCGCGTGGGGTCCATCAAGCACCACGGGCACCACCGCTTCGACATCGATGTGCCGGGCAAGGATTCCTGGCGTCACGCGGAGGCGGGCAGCCGCCATGTGGGCCTCATCTGCGCCAATCGATACGCGGAATACGCGGATACGGACCAGGAGTTTCCGCTTGATGACTTGTTGGCGCGTTACACCGATGTGGACGTGGTCATTGTGGAGGGGTACAAGACCGCCGGCCTGCCCAACGTGGTAGTGGCTCGTTCCGGCGTCGATCGCCTGCGCGGCTCGAGCTCGCTGGATTTAGTGGACGATGCAACGCTGGCGATTGCCTGTAACGACACCCTGGCAAACCATATCCACATCAATCTGCCGGTTGCCGACATTAACGATGCGGCGACGGTCGCCAACGTGGTGGAAGGTTATCTGGTCCGCTAAGGGTTCCCAAAAGCCCGGCGCGCATGCCGGCAGGTACACGCGCCGGCAAACCCTATGACTGGTTTTCGCGCTTGTCGGTGGTCTGGCGGCCGGATTCCGCACATCGGCGAACGGCGACCTCTGCCAATACAACGTCGGCAGCAAGCAGGCCGGCGATCATAAACGGGATAAGCTCCGGGTGGCTTGATCCCGCAACCATGCCAAAAAGGGGCGGCACAACCATAGCGCCCGTATATGCGCACGCCATCTGCAGGCTGACCAGGCCTTGCGATGCGCGCTCACCAAAGCGACCCGGCGTAAGCGCAACAATGCTGGGGTAGATGGGCGCGCAGCCAAGGCCGATGACGGCAAGGCTTGCCCAGAGCATGGGGACGGCGTCAAAGAGGATGAGGGTGACAAGGCCGCCGCCAACAAGAAGCTGGCCCAAGCGGATCTGCTGCTCGCTGCCCAGCCACTGCGCAGCGAATCCAGAGAGCAGGCGACCGGCGGTAATGCCGATGTAAAACAGTGAGACCATGGACGCCGCGGTTGCCGTATCGATGCCGCGCGCCATGACCAGGTAGGTTGCGCTCCAAAGGCCGGTCGCGCCTTCAAGCGCGCAATAGAACCCAAAAGAGCCTATGGAAGCGGCCGCGCCCGGGAGCGCAAGAAGCTGACGATTGGTAAGGGGTTGCTCCTGGTTGGCGGAAGCTTTGCTGGAATCTGGCAGCTTGCCGTCGCTTGCGGCGGATGCGTCCTCGTCCACGCCGCGCTTCCACAAAGGCAGGGAAAAGAACAGGACAAGGGTGATAAAAGCTTGGATCGCGCCTATGGCGAGATAGCCGCCGTGCCAGCTTAGCGGCCCCGCAAGGGCCCAGCCCATTACAATGGGGCCCGCGCTGGCGCCAACACCCCAGCAGCAGTGCAGCCAGCTCATGTGCTTGGCTCCGTAGTTAAGCGCGACGTAGTTGTTGAGCGCGGAGTCAATAGCGCCTGCGCCCAGGCCGTAGGGGATCGAGATCAGGCAGAGCTGCCAAAAGGAGCCCGTAAACGCAAAGGCGAGGATAGCGGCGGCGGTAAGGCCAACGGAGAGAGCGCACAGCCTGCCCGTGCCCAGTTTGCGCACCAGCCGTGCGGTCATGAGCGAGGATACGATGGTGCAGCAAGAGATGATGATCGAAATCGCGCTTTGGGCTGCGACGGGTGCGCCCAGGTCGAGATGCATGACCGGCCAGGCCGTGCCCAACAAAGAATCGGGCAGGCCAAGCGAGATAAAGGTGAGGTAGATGATGGGGATGAGAAGAGAGGCCATAGAATACCTGTTCAAAATCTAAGGGATAGCGGCGATTTGTCTGATGGGGGCGCGTCCGCCGGTTGTCGTCTGTCGTGCGGGGGCGCCGCAGTTTCCTAAAGGGCGTGAAACACGGGTTGCATGTGGCGGTACGTGCAAAACTCGGTAAAACCAAGATTGCGTAGGCGTTCCCGTACCTCTGGAATATGAGCGCCCAGATGCTCGGGTTTGTGCGAGTCGCTGCCAAAAGTGATCACGTGTCCGCCCAACTCGCGATAGAGCTTGAGGATCTGGGTACAGGGTTGCAGGTCCGGTAGACCATAGCGGAACGATATGGCGTCGCGGCAGACCGTGTCGAGCGGATAGACGGAATCGTCAGAAAACTCAGTATGGACATGGTAGTCGGCAAGCATATGATCCCCCTTAAAACAATGCAGCATAGAGAAGGATACCGATTGCAAGAACAGGGCGCGGACGAGAAGGATTAAAAAGCAAAAGGTTCCCGACATTAAGATGGGGCGATGCAGCGGGTGGCCCTGCTGTAACGTGCTAGGATAGTGAGCATCCGAGTACCATCTGTTTAACGGAGGGAACCAATGAGCAACGTTCTAGTTTTTGGTCACCAGAACCCCGATAACGACGCCATCATGTCGTCCGTCGTGCTGTCCCAGCTGCTGAACCAGGTTGAGTTCGATGGCAACACCTACCAGGCTTGCTGCCTGGGGCCGCTGCCCGCCGAGTCCGCTAAGCTGCTTGAGGACAACGGCGTCGCCGCCCCCATGCTGATCGACGCTATCGAGCCCGCCGCCGAGGGCGAAGAGGCCCAGCTGGTGGTTCTGTGCGACCACAACGAGCCCGGCCAGTCCGTCACCGGCCTTGAGAACGCCGTGATCGCCGGTGTTGTCGACCACCATCGTTTTGGCAACTTCACCACTGCCGCCCCGCTGCACATCGTCGCGTTGCCCTGGGGTTCCTCTTGCTCCATCGTCGCCAAGCTGTTCGAGGTTCTTGGCGTCGAGCCCACGGACGTTCAGGCCAAGCTCCTGCTCTCCGCTATGATGACCGACACCCTCATGCTCAAGAGCCCCACCGCCACCGCCATCGACGCTGCCATCGCTAAGAAGCTGGGCGACCAGATTGGCGTCGACCCGGTCAAGTTCGGTATGGAGGTCTTCCTCACCCGTCCGTCCGGCTCCTTCACCGCCGAGCAGATGGTCGGCAACGACATCAAGATGTTCGAGGTTGCCGGCAAGAGCCTGCTCATCGGCCAGTACGAGACCGTCGACAAGACCCGCGCCCTCGGCATGATCCCGGAGATCCGCGAGGCCATGCGCGCCTATCAGGCCGAGAAGGGCGCCGACGGCATCGTGCTCTGCCTCACCGACATCATGGAGGAGGGCTCCCAGGTGCTGCTGGAGGGCGATACCGCTGCTGCCCAGAAGGGCCTTGGTATTGCGGACGAGTCCGATGGCGTGTGGATGCCCGGCGTGCTTTCCCGCAAGAAGCAGGTCGCCGCTCCCATCCTGGCTGCCGCCGAGTAGCTTCTGCTCGCTATAAAACTGTTTAGCCCCGGATACCTTTGAGGCCGACGCGTGGCCCGCTGGGTATCCGGGGCTTTGTACCCGGGGTGGAAACCTTATGGCACATGCGCCCGCCTCAGACTAGGTCTCTTCATAGATAATCGTCAAAAACGCGTTATCTGTGGAGCGAATTTTGTAATCGCTCTGTAGTCGCTTTTGAGGGCGCGGGTCGCCTATGGGTGGGATGGGTACCATAGATTGGTCAAGCGATTGACGCCGATGCCTCGCGCGATGCGGGGCTTTTTGTTTTTTATCCCGTAGCGCGCGGTGACGCGGGATAGCGTCCAACAAGATGGGAGCCGCCATGGCAGCAAGCCAGCACCTGTTCAACGAGACTCAGCGCAAGCGTATCAAGCGCCGCTACGCATACGAGGTCATCACGGAAAACGGCACCGTTTCCGCCGCCGTCATGGTTATCGCTGCGATCGCGGCGGTGATCTGCGCCAACACGGATGCCTATGAACCCATCCATCAATTCTTGTCCGAGCCCATAGGTATAGGCATCGGTCATTTCTCGGCTTCGATGTCCGTTGAGTTGTTTGTGAACGACTTCCTCATGGCGATCTTCTTCCTCTTGGTTGGCATCGAGCTCAAATATGAAATGACGGTGGGCGAACTCAAGAAGCCCCGTCAAGCCCTGCTGCCCATGTTGGCGGCCGTGGGCGGCGTGGTGGTGCCCGCGTGCATCTACTCGTTCCTCAACAAGGGCGGTATGACCCAGGGCTGGGCGATTCCCATGGCGACCGACATCGCGTTCGCGCTGGGCGTGCTCTCGCTGCTGGGCAACCGGGTTCCCGCCGGCGTACGCGTGTTCTTCACCACGCTTGCCATTGCAGATGACCTGATCTCTATCTTGGCGATCGCTATTTTCTACGGGCACACGCCGGATCTTTTCTGGCTTGCCATGGCCGTGCTGGTGACGGTGCTTTTGGTCTTGCTGAATATACGCCAGTACTTTCGCCTTGCCCCCTATATGGTGCTTGGCCTTGTGCTGTGGTTCTGCCTGTTTAAGTCCGGCATCCATGCAACCCTTGCAGGCGTTATCGTGGCGTTCGCCGTTCCGGCGCGCTCAGGCGTTCAGCTGAGCAACCTGTCCAACTGGTTGCAAGAGAGCCTGCCGGATTTGGCGGATAAGTATGATGATGACGCGCACGTGTTGGGTCAGCATGATTTTACCCGCGCGGCCGTGGGCGTCGAGCGCATCATGCATCGCGTGTCGCCTCCGTTGGTTCGCTTGGAGCGCGCCATCTCTACGCCGGTGAATTTCTTGATTCTGCCCATCTTCGCTTTTGTGAACGCGCAGGTGCGCTTGGTGGGCGTTGACCTGGTCGCTCTGGCGACCGACCCCGTTGCGCTGGGAACCTACTTTGGCATGCTGCTGGGCAAGCCCATCGGTATTGTGGGCGTAACGTTCATCCTGGTGAAGAGCGGCATCGCCGAGCTGCCGCGCCGCGTCACCTGGGGCCACATCGCCGGCGTGGGCGTGTTGGGCGGCATCGGCTTCACCATGTCCATCCTCATCTCCGGCCTGGCGTTTCCCTCAGAGCCCTTCGAGCTGCTGGCGGCAAAGGCCGCTATCCTGTGCGGGTCGGTGACCGCCGCCGTGCTGGGAATGCTCGTGATGAGCAGGGTTACTCGTCCAAAGCTTCGCGCGCCGCAGCCTACCTCCAAGGATGCTCCCAAACCCCAGCAGGTGCATGTCGAGGCTGCGGAATAGGCTTCGATCGCGCGGGCAAAACGAGTAGGTTTTCGTTGGCCGGCTCATGGGTATAGCGATATATGCAAACGGTCCGGTTGCCTCGACGGTTGCCGGACCGTTTTTATTTGGACGAGGAACAGCCGTTTTCTTGGGTTGATGATACCGCGGCGGGGCTTATCGCGTCTGCATGGTAGATTATGCTGCGAACGCGATCGCGGCCTTCTGCAGGGAGGCGTCAGGCGTGGTCGCGCATTCAGATGGGTGCGCCCGTGGATGATGGCGACTGTCGATAAAGGAGGAAGCGCGTATGGATATCGGGTCGTTTCAGGCCGAGGAGTTCGGTGAGCTGCAGCGTTTGGTAGATGGCCTGTACGCGGGACGCCAGACGGTCGACCGTCTGGATATGGTGGTTCAGGGCGAGATATTGGATCTGTCCCCTGACCTTATGGAGATTATCAATCTGCTTCCCCCCGGGGTATACGAGCGCCAGCGCCTGTGCGACCAGCTCAATTCGGCGCTTGCGGCCCACGGCTGGGGCGGTATGTACGGAACGGTCGAGTAGGGGAGTGCCATGAAGACACCTCAACAGCAACGCGACGAGGCCGTCGCCGCCGCGGACGCAGCGCTGGGCCATCTTGAAAGCGCCTATGACACGCTGAGGTCCGCCGGCAGATGGAGTCTTTTCGACATTTTGGGTGGAGACCTGTTCGCGGCTTTGGTCAAGCACGGCAAGATCGACAAGGTCAATACCGAGCTTGATGCCGCACGGGACGCGCTGCGCGTGTTTGTCCAAGAGATTCAGGACGTGGATCAGGGCTCCGCGCTTCGCGTCGAGTTGGGCGACTTCCTTACGTTCGCGGACTTCTTCTTCGACGATCCCTTTAGCGACCTTATGGTCCATGCGCGCATCAACGACCTCAAGGGCGAGATCGAAAACGCGATTGTGCAGGTGCGCTCCGTGCGCGAGCGGCTACTGCGGTTGGCGTAGGGTTTTGGTCGCGGACGCTTCTGCGGCCCCTCGCCCTGGGCGCCCCGTGTTCATGTTGAAGACGTTACGCGTGCGCGTGTGCGGTGACGCCGACGCGCGAGGCGGGTATACTGCGACAAGGTGTTATGTATTGGCGCCGGGGCGGGTGCAGTGCGCATGCCCGCCCCGCGCTCTGTCGAAAGGCTCATCATGCAGACGATGTATCAGCAGATGGATGCGGACGCCCTGGCTCAGGCCATCGAGGCCCTGCGTGCCCAGGTTGAAGAGGTCAAGGCCCGCGGCCTCGCCCTGGATATGGCGCGCGGTAAGCCGTCGCCCCAGCAGGTGGACATTTCTCGTCCCATGCTCGACATCTTGAGTTCGGACGCGGACCTGCACGATGGCAACGTGGACTGCTCCAACTACGGCTTCTTCGAGGGAATCCCCTCTGCTCGCGCGCTCGCAAGCGAGATGCTGGGCGTGCCTGCCGAGCAGACCCTGGTGCTGGGCTCTTCCAGTCTGCTGCTCGAGCATGATATCTGCGGCCAATTCTGGCGCTGCGGCAGCCTGGGCAGCGAGCCCTGGGCGGATTATTCGGCCAAGCATAACGGCGAGACCGTCAAGTTCCTGTGCCCCGCTCCCGGCTACGACCGCCATTTTGGCATCACGGCCGACCTTGGCATCGAAAATGTTCCCGTTCCCATGACCGGCGAGGGTCCGGATATGGACGTGGTCGAGGCCATGGTTGCAAGCGACGCCAGCATCAAGGGCATGTGGTGCGTTCCCAAGTATTCCAATCCCACGGGCGAGACTTATTCCGAGAAGACCGTCCGCCGTCTTGCGACCATGAAGACGGCCGCCCCGGACTTCCGTATCTTCTGGGATAACGCCTATTGCGTGCACGACCTCTATGACGAGACCGATGACCTCGCCAACATCTTCGATTACACCCGCGGCACCGAGAACGAGGACCGTGTGGTCGCCTTTGTCTCCACTTCCAAGATCACCTTCCCTGGTTCCGGCGTCGCTTTCGTCGGTGCGTCGCCTGCGGTCATCGCCGAGGTCTCCGCGTTCCTCAAGATGGGCCTTATCAGTGCCGATAAGATGAACCAGCTGCGCCATGTGCGCTTCCTGCCCAACCTGGACGCGGTTCGCTCCCACATGAAGAAGCATGCGGAGTTCATGCGCCCGCGCTTCGAGGCCGTAGAGCGCAAGCTTGCCGATGGCCTTGGCGGCACCGGCTGCGCCACGTGGACCCATCCGCGCGGCGGCTACTTTGTCTCCTTCGATGGTCCCGATGGCTCTGCTAAGCGCGTCGCCGCCCTGTGTGCCCAGATGGGCGTCAAGCTCACCCCGGCTGGCGCTACGTGGCCCGGCGAGGATCCGCGCGATACCAACATTCGCATCGCCCCAAGCTACCCCAGCGTAGAGGAGCTCGAGGCGGCTCTCGATGTGCTGGTGCTCGCCGTCAAGCTGGTCGCGGCCGAGCTCGCAGCGGAGGAGCGCGCGTAGATGGCTGATGCCCACGCGGAGCGAGTAAAGGGCATCTTTTCCGAGATCGCCCGTCGATATGATTTGTTTAACGCGTTGTCCAGCTTTGGTATCTACCGAAGCTGGCTTCGCCGTGTCGCTCGTACTGCCGCCTGCACGGACGCCGATCGCGTTTTGGATGTTGCGGGCGGCACGGGCGACGTCGCCTTCGCCTTGTGCGAAGCGTGCCCGCCGGCTTCCATCGAGCTTACGGACTTCACGCCCGAGATGCTCGAGGTCGCAGCCGAGCGCATAACGGCTGGCGCCAACCTTGGCGTACCATGTGGCCTCAACGTGGTCGATGCCCATAATCTCCCGTATGGGGACGAGGAATTCATGGTAGTCACGTGCGCCTATGGCCTGCGCAACTTCTCTGATCGTCGCCGCGCGATGCGCGAGGCCGCGCGCGTGCTGGCACCCGGCGGGCGCTACGTGGTCCTGGAGTTTGGTACGCCGCCTAACGCGGTGTGGCGCGCGTTGTATCGCTTCTACCTCACCCATATGATCCCGTTTATCGGCGGGGCGGTGACGGGCGACCGCTCGGGTTTCGACTACCTGCGCGACTCTATCAAGGCGTTTCCACCGCAAGACGCCATTGCCCAAGAGCTTCACGAGGCGGGATTCTCGCAGGTGGAATATGAGAACTGCACCGGCGGCATCGTCGCGGTCTATGCCGCGGTGAAGTAGAGGCGAAGTATTGCTGGGGGTTGGGGCTTTTTGCCAGGCCGTGCAGAACTGCTGCAAATCGCACGCCGTCATAGGGCTTATGCCACGGGGCAGCTACAATAATCCAGGTATGTACCCGAGATAACTGACTGGATTCAAAGCATGACCGATGATTTCTTCGATGACGAGCAAGAGCTGATGGAGGCAGACGCCGCTGCGGCTTCGTCTGATGCGGATATGGTCGAGCAGGAGGCTGCGGCCGTATCTAACGCAAGCGATTCCGATGATGCGGCGGACCAAAAGCCCGCTTCTGGCAATGCCACCCGTCGCAATGACGCACCGCCCTTCTGGATGGTGCTGGCGATTGCCGCCATCGCGCTTATCCTGGGCGTGGTGATTGGCTACATGATCGGCACCTCCGCAACCTTGGCAGAGCTTGGTAGCTCTAGCGAGCAGATGGCCCAGCAACAAGACCAGTCTGCTGGCGAGCTCGATTCCACCCAGCTGCCCGAGGGCCACCCGCAGCTGTCCGTCGATCAGGATGGCAACGCGACCGTGGTGGACTCCGGTTCCTCGTCCGCAAACGCGAGCGCCGATGCGAGCCAGGAGTAGAAGGCCATGGCATTCAACGCAGAGCAGACCAAGCGCACCCGCGCCGTTATAGTGATCTTGCTACTGGTTGCGGTTATCGCCCTTGCCGTTGTGGTGCTGTCCGGCGCCCTGACTCCTGCGGGGTCCCAGGGCCAGCAGACATCGCAGCAAAGCGAGCAGACGGACGGCAACGCGTCTTCTAGCAGCCAGGCTGCATCTGATGACGCCCATACCATGGACGATGTCGACGCCACGTACGGTACCGCGGCCAAGCAGCTTAAAGCCAAGTACGAGGCCAACCCCGCCGACCCGTCGACCCTGCTGAACCTGGCCAACGGCTACTTTGATTGGGGCACCGCCGCCATGAGTCATGCTCAAGGGGACGAGGATCAGCAGCACGCCATCGACCTCTTTAAGCAGGCGATCAGCTACTACGACACCTATATCGAGCGCAATCCCGGCTCCAAGTCCGCCGAGGTCGACCGCGCGATCTGCGTCTTCTACTCGGGCGACCATACCGCGGCCATCGCGGCGCTTGAGGATTTTGTGGCAGGCGATTCCACGTTTGGACCCGCTTGGGCCAACCTTGGTATGTTCTACGAGAACGAGGGCCGCATCGATGATGCCAAGGACGCCTACAACAAGGCGATCGAGGCTGATCCCGAGGACACCTACCAGGTCAAGACGTATGCCCAGCAGCGTCTGACTAACCTTGAATCCACCCAAGGCGACGCTTCGTAGCGCGGCTTTGGAGCCCGGTATCTTACTAACACTTCGAGTGCAAGGAGCATCAACATGGAGCTGGTAATTACCACCAATCCCACCCCTGAGTGCTATCTCATCTCCGTGACCGGCGAGGTCGACATCTCCAACGCGTCCAAGCTGCGCGACGCCATCGACTTTGCCCTTGAGCAGCCCACCGAGGAGGTCAAGCTGGACTTTGCCGAGGTCTCCTACATCGACTCCACCGGCATTGGCGTGCTGGTTGGCGCGGCTCATCACGCGGAGGAGCACGGCAAGCGCTTTGTCGCCGTCAACGCCCAGCCCGGCGTCTTGCGCGTGGCGCAGCTGCTTGGCCTTGACAAGGAGATCGGCATCACCGCTGCGTAAGGTTCGCCTCCGCGCAGCGTAAAGCTTGCGTAAGTCCATGCTCGGAAGCGTAAGCGTTGGTTATACTAATAAAGTTGTCTATTTTCGAGGCCCGGCGCCCTTGCGACGGGTCTTGGTGTACCGAGAATTCTTGGAGGCGCCGTGTTTGGAATCAGTTCCACGGAGCTGATGATCATTGTGATCTTTGGTTTCCTGCTATTTGGACCCGACAAGCTCCCGCAGATTGGCCGCACGCTTGGCCGTGCCCTTCGCCAGTTCCGCGAGACGCAGGAGAAGATGACCTCTGTGGTTCAGTCCGAGGTCATCGATCCCATGACCGCAGCTGCAGCGGCTCCGGTCAAGCCCAAGAAGAGCGGATCCTCGTCCACCTCTTCCACGGCCGAAGACGATAGCGACCTTGATTCCGCGGGCGAGCCCACGCCGCGCCGCAAGGAAACGTTCGCCGAGCGCCGCGCCCGCCTCGCCGCCGAGAAGGCCGAGAAGGAAGCTGCTGCCGCCCAAGCGGAGGCCACCGAGTCTGGCAACGCGAGCGGCGCCGCCTCGATCGATGCCGCTTCTGCAGCAGGTGACGCTGACGATGCCGTCGTTACCGCCCCGACTGCGACCGCCGGTCAGTCCGTCGATGCTGCCGACCAGCCTGAGCCCGCTGAGGAGGAGCCCGCGGTCCGCACCACCGAGGACCTCTACGCCCGCCGTCCCCGCAAGCGCAAGGCCGCTGCCGACGCGCCTGCGACCGATGACGCCGCCGATTCCTCGTCCGCCGACGCCTCTGCAGAAGGGGGTGAGCAGTAATGCCCATCGGACCCGCGCGAATGCCGCTGTTTGACCACTTGGGTGAGCTGCGTCGCCGCCTGACCATTGTGGTGGTCTCCGTTCTTTCCGCCTCCCTTGTCCTGTACTTCGCCACGCCTACCGTGATCGATATCCTGCAGGATCCCATCCGCGAGTTCGCGGACGAGTTCTACGTCATGACGGCGCTGGGCGGCTTCAGCCTGCGATTCTCCATCGCGTTCAAGCTTGCCCTTGTTATGTGCACGCCCATGATCATCTGGCAGATGCTCGCGTTCTTTTTGCCCGCGCTCAAGCCCAACGAGCGCCGTTGGGTGGTTCCCACTATCGTGAGCGCCACCGCGCTGTTCTTTCTGGGCGTCATCTTCTGCTACTTTGTGATCATCAACCCCGCCTTTGGTTTCCTTATCGGTGAATCCGAGGCGATCGGCACGGCCATGCCCATGCTGGAGGACTACATCAATATCGAGCTTCTCCTCATGATCGGCTTTGGCGTCGCGTTCGAGTTGCCGCTTATCGTCTTCTACCTTGCGGTGTTCCACATCGTCCCGTATGTCAAGTTCCGTGAGGCATGGCGTTACGTCTACGTTGTGCTGCTGGTTGTTGCCGGCTGCGTCACGCCCGACGCTTCGCCTGTCACCATGGCGTATATGTACGCGGCAATGCTGGCGCTGTACGAGATCGCGCTTGCCGTGACCCGTATCGTCATTGTTAAGCGCGAAGGTAAAGCCGGCCTCAAAGAGGGTCGCTTGAGCCTGTTTGATGATGACGAGGACGAAGAGGAGTAATAAAGACGCATGCATGAACTCGGAATTGTTTCCGGAATTCTAGATGTGGCTTGCAAGACGGCGCGTGAGGCGGGAGCTTCGCGCGTCGTTTCCGTTACCGTGCGAATCGGCGACATGTGCGAGACCGTTCCGGAGGCCATGGATTTTGCTTGGGAGGCCCTGCGCGAGGAGGACCCCCTTACCCTTGAGAGCGAGATGATAGTGGAGCGGGTGCACCCTCGCAGCGCCTGCGTGCAATGCGGCGAGGAGTTCGACCACGACCGCTTCCATTGCCGGTGCCCTAAGTGCGGCAGCGGGCAGACCATGTTGCTGCGCGGCCGCGAGTTGGATATTGTGTCGCTTGAGATAGAGACTCCGGACGAGGATGAACCGCCCGCGGGCGATGCGGTCACGGGCGACGTCGATTCCGCGTGCGGCGACGCCCCAAGCGATGTCGCGCCGAGCGATGCCGCCGATCCTCGTCCACAAGCCAATCTGTAAGAAAGAAGGATCCATGTCCGAGAAGACCATAGGTATCGAGAGCCCTATCCTGTCGCGCAATGAGCGCCTGGCGACCCAGCTGCGCGAGCGCTTTGCCAAGCACCAGATCTTTGTGGTGAACGTGCTTTCCAGCCCTGGCTCCGGCAAGACATCGACCATCCTGGCGACCAACGAGCGCCTGCGCGATCGCTACCGCTGCGCCGTGATCGAGGGCGACATCGCCTCCGACGTCGACGCCATCACCATGAAGGAAGCGGGCATGCCTGCCATCCAGATCAACACGGGCGGGCTGTGCCATCTTGAGGGCAACATGATCAACCAGGCCGTCGATGCATTCGAGGCAGGCGTTGGCCTGGACAACATCGACGTCATCTTTATCGAGAACGTGGGCAACCTGGTGTGCCCCGTGGACTTTGATTTGGGGGAGAACCTGTCCATCATGATTCTCTCCGTGCCGGAGGGCGACGATAAACCGTTGAAGTATCCCGGTATCTTCCAGCACGCGGGCGCGCTGCTGCTCAACAAGGTCGACGTCGCCCCCGCGTTCGATTTCGATATGGACGAGTACAACCACACACTCGACAACCTCAACCCGCAGGCGCCGCGCTTTAGCGTGAGCGCAGTGCGCGGACAGGGCATGGACGAGTGGTGCGCCTGGCTGGCTGAGCAGATCGAGGCTGCGAAGTAGGCTCCGTGTATTACTTCTGACCACAATGAACCGCTTCAAATGGTTCCTTTTAATACCGATCAAAAAGTTGGTATTAAAAGGAACCGATATTTTGGGAAAAAGTGGTTCATAGTAATACAAAAATTAGAAGCGGTATTACTTTGAACCATTTGAGATGTTAAAAATGGTCTCTTTTAATACCTGAGGAGCCAGCACGCGACCCGTAACGGCATGTGAGTGGTCCGCGCGCGACTTCATGCCTGCGGGCGAAGCGTCGCGACGCCCTAGGCGATCTCCTTAAGAAGATATGGGTGTAGTTTCCTGCACGCTGGAGAGCAGGAGTAGCTTTTGGAAGTAGTCCGTTGTGGACGAAGTAGAGCTGGCTTGATCGAGGACAATGCAGTGCTCGTCCATAAACGGGCTGCCCGTAGAGTTCAGATTGAAGAAGGTGACCTGGCCGTACTAGGGTTCAAAGTCGGAAAGGTTAAGGTCGCTGGTGCAATCTGCAAGCTGGTCGCCGGAAGCGTAGGCGCATTGGATGGTGCAGATTTTTCCCGAGAGAGAAGAGTCCTCATTAAGCAGCGTTGCGAAGGGCTTGCAGCTATCTAGATCACCAACCTGCGTGTTTGCTTGGGTCTTGGTTGGGCTTTGCATGGTGTGGGCGTAGCCAAGCTGGCCAAAGTAATTCATTGTAGGATTGGCCTCGCGGATGAAGGCGAATGCCTTGGCCATCCATTGGTCTCTCAACCCAGTTTCTAGTTGACTAGAGTCCGACATTGCGTGGTATTCGACTGCGCGCTCGTGGCTGGTGCAGAGCATTTCAACTGTCGAAAGGTCGTCTCCAAAAAACTTGCTACAAGCTTGAGGTTGCTCATCCAGAGCGGACCGTAGATTGCTAAAGGCAGCTGAGTTGAGCAAGTCTTTTGGGGACTCGGTGCTGGTATGGCCTTTCAGCTCAGTCGAAATCGACGAGATGGCACCGGCAATCGCGTCTGGCACGGCGCCATGCTGCTCGACTAGTTGATCGTGCTGTTCTGGTCGAGATACTGCGAGGGAGTAAGGTTGGAATCGAGCTGCGCGCACCCACTGAGCTGAGGACAAATGCAGGAGACGGCTGCAAGGCAAAGGGATGATAATAGAGTCCGTCGAGTTACTACATGGTACATAAGGTGGTCCATATCCTTTGGCTGCGCGGTGAAGAGGGCGCACACAAATAGTAGTCCTGGCATTGGGCGCGCGTCTTGTGGCGCCAACATATTAAGCATCCCTTAATGAGAGCGCATGATGAGATTTGCGTCGCCGGTGTAAAGGGAATTTACGTTACGGTGCGTGGCATGCTGGACCCCATATGCATCCAGGTTCTTGTCTAGCTGCCATCCCGAGCGGGGACGGTTTGTATCAAGGCTTGGAAACGCCCTGGCAACTGGTCTGCGAGGCCCCATGGTCGGCGATCGAACGCCTCGTGGGCAGCGCGCGGGCTTGCCGCGGGCGGCCGCTTGCTTCATAACTTCATGCGTGTTTCGCGAACTCGCGTTTAGTCGCTATACTGCTGACCATACATGAACGTATATCGAAGGAGCCCCGTTGAAGCTCGTCATTGCAGAAAAAAACATTGCTGCGCAGAAAATTGCGCAGCTTCTAGCTACCGGCAAGCCTAAAAACGACAAGGTTTACAACACGCCCGTCTATCGTTTCGACGTGGAGGGCGAGGAGTGGGTGTCCATGGGCCTTGCCGGCCATATCCTGGCGCCGGACTTTCCAGATGAGATCCTCTTCGATAAGAAGGAGGGGTGGTACTCGCTGACCGAAGATGGCGAGGTGCTGAACGCCCAGGTACCGGACGGTCTTGCCCGCCCGCCGTACGACACCAAGCGCAAGCCGTTCCTTGCCAACGGCATCAACATCAAGGGTTGGAAGGTCGAGAGCCTGCCCTACCTTACGTGGGCACCCATCATCAAGAATCCTGCGGAGAAAGAGATCATCCGCGTTCTCAAGAACCTGGCGAAGAAAGCCGACTCCGTGGTGATCGCGACGGACTTCGACCGCGAGGGTGAGCTCATTGGCTCGGACGCCTTGTCTTGCGTGCGCGAGGTGGCGCCCGATGTGCCCGTGAGCCGCGCCCGTTACTCCGCGCTTATTAAGGGCGAGGTGACCGATGCGTTCAACAATTTGGTTGAGCTCGATCAGAACCTGGCGGATGCGGGCGAGAGCCGTCAATACATCGACCTTATCTGGGGTGCGGTGCTGACCCGCTACCTTACGCTCGCCAAGTTCGGTGGTTTTGGCAACGTCCGTTCCGCCGGCCGCGTGCAGACGCCCACGCTTGCCCTGGTGGTAGAGCGCGAGCGCGAGCGCATGGCGTTTGTGCCAGAGGATTACTGGCAGATCCGCGGCATGGCGGCAGCCAAGGGTGCGGACTTCAAGATCAGCCACGCAACGGCGCGCTTTACGGACAAAGACGCCGCTCAGACCGCTTTTGGCCATGTGGACGGCGTCGCAGCCGGAACCGTTACCGATGTCGCCAAGCGCTCGCGCAAGCAGCAGCCCCCGGTGCCGTTCAACACCACCTCCTTGCAGGCGGCGGCGGCCGCAGAGGGAATCAGCCCCGCTCGCACCATGCGAATCGCCGAGAGCCTCTATATGAGCGGTCTTATCTCCTACCCGCGCGTCGACAACACCGTCTACCCGCGCTCGCTCGACCTCGAGGGCATCGTGAAGGGGCTGGCGGCGAATTCGCCGGCTCTGGCGCCCGTGTGCAAGAAGGTCTTGGCCGGCCCCATGAAGCCCACGCGCGGCAAGACGGAGACCACCGATCACCCGCCCATTCACCCTACGGGCCAGGGCGACCCCACCACGCTCGATGGCGGCCAGCTCAAGCTCTACAACCTCATCGCCCGCCGCTTCCTGGCTACGCTCATGGGTCCCGCGACCATCGAGAACACCAAGGTGTCCATCGATGTTGCCGGCGAGCCCTTCGCCGCCTCCGGCGACGTGCTGGTGGATGCCGGCTTCCGCGAAGCCTACCCGTATGGCCTCAAGCGCGACGAACAGCTGCCCGCGTTGGACGCCGGCGATGTGGTGGACGTGCACGACGTCAACCTGGAGGCCAAGCAGACCGAGCCGCCCGCACGCTACAGCCAGGGCAAGCTGGTCCAGGAGATGGAGAAGCGCGGCCTGGGCACCAAGTCCACGCGCGCGAGCATCATCGAGCGCCTGTACCAGGTTCGCTACCTCAAGAACGATCCCATCGAGCCCAGCCAGCTGGGTATGGCCATCGTCGACGCGCTCTCGCAGTTCGCTCCCCGTATCACCACGCCGGAAATGACGGCGGAGCTGGACGAGGACATGACGCATGTGGCAGAGGGCCAAGACACACAGACCCATGTGGTCGACCACTCCCGCGCGCTGCTGGCGGGCATGCTCGACAACCTCATCGAGCATAAGGACGATCTGGGCGAGGCCATCAGCGACGCCGTTACGGCAGACGCCCGCGTGGGTACATGTCCCAAGTGCGGCAAGGATCTGGTGATGAAGCAGAGCGCCAAGACCCGCGGCAGCTTTATCGGTTGCATGGGCTGGCCGGATTGCGACGTCACCTACCCCGTGCCCAGCGGCGTCAAGGTGAGCCCGCTTGAGGGCGATGCGGCGGTGTGCCCGGAGTGCGGCGCCCCGCGCATCAAGTGCCAGCCGTTTCGCCAAAAGGCCTACGAGCAGTGCGTGAACCCAAAGTGCCCTACCAACTACGAACCCGACCTCAAGGTTGGCGAGTGCTCCGTGTGCGCCGAGGCTGGCCGTCATGGCGACTTGATCGCGCATAAGAGCGAAAAGAGCGGCAAGCGCTTTATCCGCTGTTCCAACTACGAGGAGTGCGGCGTTTCCTATCCGCTGCCCGCCCGCGGCAAACTCGAGGCGACCGGCGAGGTCTGCGAGCACTGCGGCGCGCCCGTGGTTGTGGTAGAGACCGCCCGCGGTCCGTGGCGTATCTGCGTCAATATGGACTGCCCGGGCAAGGAGAAGAAGGAAAAGCCCGCCCGCGGTGCCAAGGGCGCTGCAGCCAAGGGGTCTACAGCCAAGAAGGCCCCGGCAAAGAAGGCCTCCTCGTCCAAAAAGACAACGGCGAAAAAGCCCGCCGCTAAAAAGACGACGTCCAAGAAGTCCTCGTCCGCAAAGCCCGCGGATTCCGAGTAATATCTCCAAGTAGCATTGGCGCCCCGGCCGTACCCCATTAGGGGCCGCGGTCGGTGTGCTTGCATATGCGTGGTGAAGAGCGGCACGAGTAAGGGGGCTGCTATGGCGAACGATTACTCGCATGCGCGCCGGTTGGGCTTACGGGCTTATCGGGCCGATGTGGCTGCAGGCCGTTATCCGTACCCGCCGGCGCTTGATGACATGCTCGAAGGGACGGGATCGCAGGGAACGCGCTCGCTTGGCGTGATGGAGATTCCGCTGGATTGCGTTGCCGGAACCAGGACGCGTGGACGGCAAAGCGCGCTTGCGTCCAACTTTATGCCGCTTCTAGAACAGGGAAGCGAATTTGCGACCAAATGGAGCGCGCTTGCCTGCGCTTACGCGGAGCAGGGGTTCCGCGAGCCCGTTGTGGTGTACGAGTACCTGCAGCGTTTCTACGTGCAGGAGGGGAACAAGCGCGTAAGCGTGGCGTTGTTTTACGGGGCGAAGAGCATCGCCGCCAGGGTAGAACGCGTGATTCCCATGGCGAGCGACGAGGACGCGTTTTGCCTGTACCGCGCCTTTGAAAAGTTTTGGCAGGGCTGCGCGGTATATGGCATTGTCGCGAACGATCCAGAGTCGTTTGCGGGTATTGCCCGTGCATTTGGCTATGCTCTTGGAGAGCGTTGGGAAGACCGCGATGTATTGGCGCTAAAAGCGCTGTTGGCACGCTTCCATGCGGCATGGAATAAATCTAAGATTGCAGGAGATTCGCTGGGCGAGGGCGATGCTCTCGCCTTTTATGTGCGGGTATTGGGGCGAGACCGTGCCTGCGCGCTGACTATGGACCAAACCGAAGCAGCGGTACTGCGCCTTAAGCCTGAGTTTGAACTGAACGCTACGGGTGAGGTGCCCGCTCATCTTGAAGAGCCGCCCGAGGTGCGCGGCTCCATCTCACGCGCTTTCTCTGCTCCCGTATCCGTTCGCGAGCCTCTTAACGTGGCGTTTTTGTTTGACGATGACCCGCAGGTATCGAGCTGGGATGCAAGCCATGAGGAAGGACGTGCCGGTGCGCAACGCCAAATGACGGACCAGTTGCAGACGCGTTGTTGGTATGAGTGCGACAGCGCGGTGTCTTATGCAAGGGCGGTGGACGAGGCGGCCTGCTGGGGCGCGCACGTGGTTGTTTCGCTTGGCGCTTCACAACTTGAATATGCCCGCCGCGCCGCGGTGGAGTATCCGGATGTCGCTTTTTATATCGCCTCGTTAACGGGCGCGGCAACCGTGCGAGGGTTTGGGACGCGCGGGTATGAGGCAAAGTACCTGCTTGGCATGGTTGCCGGCGCAATGACGGCAAGCCATGAGATTGGCTATGTGCTTGATCGCGGCGAGGGTGCGATATCCGAGATGAACGCGTTCGCCTTAGGTGCGGCGGCTGTCGATGCCCATGCGCGCATATGCGCCTGTTCGAGTGCGGATCAGCTGGCGGCGTTTGCAAGGGACCGCGCGCTCGACATGGCGTGCCTGTCTAATTTCGCCGATCCGTTTAATCCCCGCGTCGGCTGGGGTCTGGTTAGAGTTGACACTGCGGGCAGGTTTTCGCAGGTGGCATGGCCGGAATGGCATTGGGATAGGTATTACGCCCTGCTGTTCCGCGCGGTTCGAGAAGACGTCTTGCACGGCGATCATACCGAGGCGAGGGGTATTGAGCCGGCGCTATGGTGGGGCATGTCATCCGGCGTTATCGATGTAGGGCTTGATGAAGATGTCCCCACGGGCGTGCAGGGGCTTATCGCGATGGCGCGCCAGGCGCTAAAGGGGCATCAGCTTGAGCCGTTTGCCGGTGAGCTTGTGTCCCTGACGGGGATGGTGCAGCCGCAGGGGAGCGGTAGGCTTTCAGCCGCAGATATCGTGGGGATGCAATGGGTGAACAGCAACATCGATTGCAGCAACGCTTCCGGCACCGCTTTTGACAACCATAACGGCAACCATGGCGGCATGGTGTCCATCGATGCGCGCCTACAGGGCGGTGCCGGGAGATGAGGATCCTGGCGATCTCAGACGTGGAGGAGCCGTGGCTCGATACACGGTGCCGCGATGGTTCTTTGGACGACGTGTCCCTTGTGCTCTCATGCGGCGACTTGCGTGCAGGGTACCTTACAGGCATCGCGGATGCGGCGAACAGGGTGGTTGCCTATGTGCCGGGAAACCATGATGGGTCTTTTGCGGAGGACGAGGTGCCGGGCTGCGTATCGCTTGATGGGAAGATCCGCGACTTTCACGGCTTGCGCATCTTGGGGCTTGGCGGATCGCTGGCGTATAGCAACGACGTCTACGGTTTTACAGAGCAGCAGATGAAAAGACGGGTTGCGCGAGCGGTTTTGCTCGCGCAGGCAACGGGCGGCGTGGATGTGGTGGTGGCGCATGTTCCCCCTGCTGGATACGGCGACCTCGATACCAAGGCGCATCGCGGATTTGAGTGCTTCAACATGTTGCTCGACCGGCTGCACCCGGCTTATTTCTTGCATGGGCACATACATAGGGAGTACGTGCGGAGCATGAAGGCGATCTCGCATCCATCTGGCACCATCATCTGCAATTGCTGCGGTCACAGGTATCTGGACATATCCAGCAAAAACTTGCCGAAACGAAAAGCCACCAGACTGTTTGCGGTTCCAAAGCTGTGATCGTGTTTTGACTAAAGAAGAATCGCGCGCGAAGCGAAAGCGAGCCCCGGGGATGGGTGGCCGGACCAGAAAGCAGGTTGCTGCGGAAATAGGGGTGTGCCAAATAATCGCTTAGTGCGGAGGTTGGGACAAATAGTCGCTTAGTGCGGTCCAAATCGTGTCAAATAGTGCGTTAGTGCGGTCCAGGCGGGATGTAGCAAGGGTACCTTATGAATAGGGCCTTTGCATCGCCCGAGCTAGAGGACTCGGGCGACGGTGCTCGATGAATACGGGAATCGCGCCGGAGCGCCCCCAATCCGCACTAACGCACTATTTGACCAAACCTCCGCACTAAGGCGTTATTTGACACGCCGCCTCCGCCCTCCAGGATTTCTGCCCGCACCCAGGGCGCTCGCGACGGAGCGCGCGTGCTGCAGCAGGGCCCGTGCTGCTGATAGAGAAATGAGGCCGCTTCCCGAAGCTGAAATTCGGGGCGTGCCTTATTTCTCTTTAATTGTACCTGGACGGAACGGCGGGGCATCGCCGCATCGGCGTTATCGGCGGCAGCCACGAGATAGGCTAGGTATCGCAGATTCGCATCCAGGCAGCGGTTGACCATTTGGCGCGCCATGGCATCTCGTTCGACTTCGACTGCGATTAAGGGCCCGGCTGCTACGTAATGGACAAGGTTTTCAAAAAAAGACGCACGCCCTGTGTTTCATGTGCATACCAGTCCCAAAATCGCTGCCTTTGGGAGGCATATTTCAACCGCTCAACCGTTCACCTTCGGTGAGCGGAATACCTTTTTAACATTGTTGTTAGCGAATGGTCTGTTTTACGCCGCGAACGGGTGTTGGAAAGGTTTCCAATTATTCAGGACATAATAGATAACAACATTTGGAAACGTTTCCATCCAGTTGGAGGATGGGCGACAAAGGAGGTTGTACAGATGTTGGATCGTCGTGCGTTCGTTGCAACTGGCCTCGGTATTATGGGTAGCCTCGCTCTTGCGGGCTGCGGTGGCGGTGGCGGTACGTCCACGGGCTCTAGTCCTTCCAACGATGCCAAGGGCAAGGTCTATTACCTCAACTTCAAGCCCGAGCAGGACGCCCAGTGGCAGGAGCTCGCGGAAGCATATACGGAGGAGACGGGCATTCCCGTAACCGTGAAGACCGCTGCATCCGGCGAGTACGAGACCACGCTGAAGGCCGAGATGGCCAAGTCCAAGGCGCCCACGCTGTTCCAGGTCAACGGTCCCGTTGGCCTCGCGTCCTGGAAAGATTACTGCTACGACCTTGATGACGCCGACATTCTCAAGACGCTGACCTCTGATTCCTTCGCGCTCAAAGGCGATGACGGCAAGGTCAAGAGCGTTGCCTACGTTATCGAGACCTACGGCCTGATCTACAACAAGGAGCTCCTCTCCAAGGCCGGATACGAGCAGAAGGACATCACTAACTTCGCCTCCCTCAAGGCCGCGGTCGAGGATATCACCAGCCGTAAGGACGAGTTGGGCTTCTCCGCCTTCACTTCGTGCGGCATGGATAGCTCTTCTGACTGGCGCTTCAAGACCCACCTGGCTAACCTGCCCATCTACTACGAGTACAAGGCGGACGGCATCTCCACTACCGACGCCATCAAGGGCACCTACCTGCCGCAGTATCGCCAGATTTGGGAGCTCTACATCAACAACTCCACCTGCGAGCCCGGTGTTATCTCCACCAAGACCGCTGACGATGCTACGGCCGAGTTCATCACCGGCAAGGCGTGCTTCTATCAGAACGGTACCTGGGAGTATGCCAACATCGCAGAGATCGGCGACGATAACCTTGGCATGCTGCCCATCTACATCGGCGCCGAGGGCGAGGATGCCCAGGGCCTGTGCACCGGTTCCGAGAACTACTGGTGCGTCAACAACAAGGCTTCTGAGGACGATATCAAGGCAACCTTGGACTTCATCAACTGGTGCGTCACCTCTGACGCCGGCACCAAGGCCATGTGCGGCGCCGCGGGCGCCATGCCTTCCGGTGCAGACGGCATGGGCTTCGTGATTCCGTTCGAGGGCAACCTCGAGTCCGAGAACAAGCTCAACCAGATTGCGGACGATTATGTCGCCGATGGAAAGACCCCGGTTGACTGGTGCTTCGCCACCATGCCCTCCGAGGAGTGGAAGAACGGTGTTGGCTCCGCGCTCACCACGTTTGCAAGCGATCAGAGCGACGCGAATTGGGACGCCGTCAAGGCCGCGTTCGTGGACGGCTGGGCTACCGAGGCGGCTGCCACTAAGTAATACGTTCGAGACCGTGCACAAGGGCTTCCGGCGCATCGACACGATTTTGTGACGAGGGCGGTGGGCGGGCGCGTCCTGTCCGCCGCCCTTTTTATTAGGCTCGCGTCGTACATCTCCAATGCAGGTAGAAGGGGGTTCGAGTAATGGAAAAGGCCATCAAGCGCTATTGGCCAATCTTTGTCCTTCCCACGTTCCTCTCATTCATCATCGGCTTTATCGTTCCGTTTGTCATGGGCGTGGGACTATCGTTCACCGATTTCACCACGGTGACCGATGCGCAGTTCAACGGTATCAAAAACTATATTCTGGCGCTGCAAGATACGGTGTTTCAGCATGCTTTCTGGTATACCGCGCTATTCGCGGTGGTGTCGCTTCTGGTAATTAATATCATCGCGTTTGCGTTGGCACTCGCGCTGACCAAAAAGCTGCGCGGCACCAACCTCTTCCGTACCGTGTTCTTCATGCCAAACCTCATCGGCGGCATCGTGCTGGGCTATATCTGGCAGCTCATCTTCAACGGTATTCTGGTCGAGTATGGCAAGACCATCAGCCTTAACGAATGGTATGGCTTTGCAGGCTTGGTCATCCTGGTGGCCTGGCAGCAAATCGGCTACATGATGATCATCTACATCGCCGGCTTGCAGGCTATCCCGGGCGATGTGCTCGAGGCAGCGCAGATCGACGGCGCCGGCCGCTGGTACCGCCTGTGGCACGTCACCATTCCCATGATGATGCCCTCGATTACCATCTGCACGTTTTTGTCCATCACCAACGGCTTCAAGCTCTTCGACCAAAACCTGTCGCTCACGGGCGGCGAGCCGGCCAAGATGTCAGAGATGCTCGCGCTGAATATCTACAACACGTTCTACGGACGAACGGGTTGGGAGGGCGTCGGTCAGGCCAAGGCCGTGATCTTCTTCATCCTCGTTGTCTCCATCGGGCTGATTCAGCTGCGTGCAACGCGCTCTAAGGAGGTGCAGCAGTAATGGGAAAGAAAAAGAGCCTTGCAAGCTGGTTGGGAACCGCTGGCTTTACGGTGCTGTGCCTGGCCTGGATCGCGCCCATCATCATCGTCCTGTACGATTCGTTCAAGAAGCGCGCATTCATCAGCCTAGAGCCCTTTAAGCTGCCCACGGCAGAGACCTTTGCGGAGTTTGAGAACTACATCACCGCGATCGATCGCTATGGCTTTATGGATGCGGTGGGCTGGACTGTCTTCATCACCGTGGGCTCCGTGGCCGCAATCCTTATCTGCACGTCCATGTGCGCGTGGTTCATCACCCGCGTGAACAACAAGATCACCAAAGCCATCTACCTGCTGTGCGTGTTCTCCATGGTGGTGCCGTTCCAAATGGTCATGTTCACGCTTTCGCTTACTGCAGACCGCCTGGGGCTTGGCACCCCGTGGGGCATCATCATTGTGTACCTTGGTTTTGGCGCGGGCCTTGCGGTCTTTATGTTCTCCGGTTTTGTAAAGTCAATCCCCATCGAGATCGAAGAGGCCGCCATGATCGACGGCTGCACACCGCTGCGTACGTTCTTCTCCGTGGTGCTTCCCATTATGAAGCCCACCTACATCTCCGTGGGCATCCTCGAGATCATGTGGATTTGGAACGACTTCTTGTTGCCGTACCTGGTGCTTGATACCAACAAGTACAAGACTATCTCCATCGTAATCCAGTTCATGAAGGGCAGCTACGGTCGCGTGGATATGGGCGCCATCATGGCTGCGCTCATCATGGCGGTCATTCCGGTGATCATCTTCTACCTGGCAGCGCAAAAGCACATCATCAAGGGCGTCGCGGCGGGCGCGGTCAAGGGTTAGCGTGCGCGGGGGCTTTGGATATGGACATTCGAGACATCGCGCGCCTGTCCGGGTATGGTGTGGGCACCGTTTCGCGCGTGCTCAACGGGCATCCTAACGTAAGCGAGCGCGCCCGCGAGCGCGTGCTGGCGGTGGTGGCGGAGCAGGGCTATGAGCCAAACGGCAACGCGCGCTACCTTAAGCTCCAGGCCAAGACTTCTATCGCCGTTATGGTCAAGGGCGCCAGCAACCTGCTGTTCGCCGACTTGCTCGAGCGTATCCAGGCCCGCCTGGAAGAGCGGGGGGAAGAGTGCCACGCCGTGTATTTGGGTGAGGACGAGGACGAGGTGCGCGAGGCGCTCAGCTATTCGCGCACCATGCATCCCAAGGGCTACTTGTTCTTGGGTGGTGACCCCGCCTGCTTCAAGCGCGGTTTCTCGGGCATTCGGGTACCCAGCGTGCTGCTGACCAACTCCGCCGCCGGCTTTGGGTTCTCAAACCTGTCGAGCTTCTCAACGGATGACGCGGCTGCGGCGGCGCGAGTTGTGGACGAGTTGGTCGAGGCGGGGCACCGCCGCATTGGCATCATCGGCGGCAACCGTGAGATCGGCCAGGTTTCGCAGATTCGTATCCAGGCGGCGGTCGACCGTTTGGCGCACCATGGCATCTCGTTCGATTTCGATCGCGATTATGAACCCGGCCACTACACCATGGATGAGGGCTACCAGGCGGCTGTTCGCCTGCTGATGCGTACCAGCGACATCACGGCGCTGTTCGCCCTGTCCGACGTCATCGCGTTTGGAACCCTGCGTGCCGTCTGCGATATGGGGCGCCGCGTGCCGGACAACATCTCGGTGGCGGGGTTCGATGGCATCGAGCTGTCCCAGTTCTGCATCCCGCGACTTACCACCGTTCGCCAGGACACCGCGCGCCTGGCCGCGCTGGGCGTCGACACGCTGCTCGCCTCAATCGAGAACCGCGCGACGCCTCCGGTTCATCAGCACGTGCCGTTTACGCTGTATCGTCGCGAAAGCGTGCGGCGGCTTACGCCGTCTTCTAGAAAGGGGTAATCATGCGCAAATCGGGTGTGCTCATGCCCATCAGCTCGCTATCGTCCCCTTGGGGTATTGGAACCATGGGAGCCTGTGCAACGGAGTTCCTGCAGTTTCTGCATGCTGCGGGGCAGTCCGTATGGCAGGTGCTTCCGATTGGTCCCACAAGCTACGGGGACTCTCCGTACCAGTCCCCGTCAAGCTTTGCGGGCAATCCGTATCTTATCGATTTGGATACCCTTGCAGACCAGGGCCTTGTGGACCCCGAGCTCTACCAGCAGATGGATTGGGGCGATGATCCCAGTCAGGTTGATTACGGCCTTATGTACAGGCATCGCTTTAAGGTGCTGGAGGTCGCCGTGGCGGAGCTCGAGCGCGTGCGCCCGGCGGATCTAGCCGCGTTTTGCCAAGAGCAGGCATGGTGGCTGGATGACTACGCCCTCTTTATGGCGCTCAAGCGCGAGGCGGACGGCGCTGCATGGTCGCAGTGGCCAGATGAGCTGCGTCGCCGCGACGCGCGGGCGCTTGCGAGGGCGCAAGAGCGGCTGCAGGCAGGGGTCAAGCTGTGGCGCGGTATCCAGTTCCTCTTCTTTGAGCAGTGGCGCGCTCTGCGTGCCCAGGCGCATGACTTGGGCATAGAGATCCTGGGCGACCTTCCCATCTACGTGGCCGAGGATTCGGCGGATATCTGGGCCAACCCACAGCAGTTCCAGCTTGATGAGAACCTGCAGCCGGTTGCCCGGGCGGGGTGCCCGCCAGACGGTTTTTCTGCAACCGGGCAGCTTTGGGGCAACCCGCTGTTTGCGTGGGACCGCATGGAAGCGGATGGCTATGCCTGGTGGGCGCGGCGCATCGGCTTCCAGTTCGAGCTGTACGACATCTTGCGTATCGATCATTTTCGCGGGTTCGAGTCGTACTTTGCCATCCCCGTGGACGCGCCGGATGCTAGCTGTGGCCATTGGTGCCAGGGACCGGGCATTGCCTTTTTCGAAGCCATGCGCAAGCAGCTGGGTGAACGGGCCATCATCGCCGAGGACTTGGGCTTTCTTACGCCGTCAGTGGCGAAGATGCTGGCGGATACGGGCTATCCGGGCATGAAGGTGCTCGAGTTCGCGTTCGACCGGCGTGACCAGGCGGGTGGTCGCGTGTACCAGCCCCATAACTACCCGGCAAACTGCGTCGCCTACGTGGGAACCCATGACAACGACCCCGCCGCCGGGTGGTTTGAAAACGCCGACCCGCGCGACGTCGCCTTTGCCCGCGACTACCTTAAGTTGGCGCAGGACGAGGATCAGGTGTGGGGCATGATGCGCGCCATCTGGGCAAGCACGGCGAACCTCACCGTGGTCCAGGCGCAAGACCTGCTTGGCTTGGGGTCAAAGGCCCGCATGAATACGCCGTCCACGCTGGGAGGCAACTGGTGTTGGAGGGCGTTGCCGGGTGCGTTCACGCCGCAGCTCGCTACTCGCATGGCGCATGAGATGCATTTGTACGAGCGCCTTCCCAGGCAGGCCGAAGAAGCGTATGGTGAAGAGGAGCAACCGGGCTCCTCGTCCACCAAAACCGTCGAACGATAATCCCCGGCGTCCGTGTTTCCCACTGGGAAGCTGGGGCATAGGGATTGGTGCTGCAACCGTGCAGCGAAGAGGAAAGGCTTGATGATCATGGCAACCGTTTCGCTTAGGCATATCGAGAAGGTTTATCCAAACACCGAGAAGAAGCGTAAGAAGGGCGAGCCGCTAAAGAAGAGCAACCTTAAGGTGACCGATGAGGGCGTGCTGGCCGTTGAGGACTTCAACCTGGAGATCGCCGACCGTGAGTTTATTGTGCTGGTTGGTCCCTCTGGCTGCGGTAAGTCGACCACGTTGCGCATGGTCGCCGGTCTGGAGGAGATCACGCGTGGCGAGCTCTACATCGACGGAAAGCTGGTCAACGACGTGGAGCCCAAGGACCGCGACATCGCCATGGTGTTTCAGAACTACGCGTTGTACCCCCATATGACCGTGCGCGGCAACATGGAGTTTCCGCTCAAGCTTCGCAAGGTCCCCAAGGCGGAGATGGTTCAGCGCGTTGAGAACGCCGCGGAGATCTTAGGAATAACCGAGTATCTGGACCGTAAGCCCAAGGCGCTCTCGGGCGGCCAGCGCCAGCGCGTCGCCATCGGTCGCGCCATTGTTCGCGAGCCTAAGGTTTTGCTTATGGACGAGCCGCTCTCGAACCTGGACGCAAAGCTGCGCAACCAGATGCGCGCGGAGATCATCAAGCTGCGCCAGCGCATCGACA
>OHAX01000134.1_pt1 | contig 54626 bp, 57 predicted proteins | sample 1577261 | NCBI WGS metagenome assembly OHAX01 (sample SAMEA3541483, study PRJEB24748) | human gut metagenome | biome: human gut; feature: human-associated habitat; material: faeces | place: China | collected 2012 | reverse complement strand
AAGGAAGCCGAGGCGGCACGAGAACTCGCCGAAGCGGAAGCCCGCGCCCACGCGGAGGCGGAAGCGGACATAGCCGCCATGGAGGACGCCGAGCACCAAGACGACGCCGCGCAAAACGAGACGGCCCCAAGCGAAAAGCCCGTTCTGGAGCAGGCGACGGACGATACCCCCAACGCTGAGATCGCTCACCAGGAGGCCGCCGACAAGGCGCCAAAGGAAAACGCCTCCCTGCCCGCGCCGCAAGAGGGAGCAGACCCCTCCGCGATGGCGGCAGAGCCCGTCGCACCCGCCGCTGATTCCTCGTCCACGCCCGCCCCTGAACCCGCACCGGTAGCGCCCGCGCTGCCCAGCGATTTTCCGCTGGACTTTAGCAGCGAGGTCTTCTGCCCCGGCCCCCTGCTGCACTCCCTCACCATGCTCTACCCCTATGGCGCCGACGTCATGGGCATTGTTTCGGAATACTGCCTTATCGCGCGCGAACGCGGAAGCATCGAGGCGAGCAGGAGCAAGGCGACGTTTTCGATCCGCTACCTGCAAAACGGCCAACGCGCGACCGCGGATGTAGTCATTCGCAGGCGTCGCGAAGCCGGCATGGGGGCCGCGTGGGCCATCGAGTCGGTCACCGTCGCAAAAATCGATGATGCTGAGTAACCCGCTCATCGTTTTGAGCCCAGTTTATACGGACGATACCACGTGGCTGTAAACCAGTCGCGAACAGATCGCACCAATAGACCAGGAGCGCCCCGCCATTACAGCAGGGCGCTCCCGTTTGCTGCAGCAATCTTTATGCACGGCAGATCTTCTCCAGGGGGCGCCCTTTTGCTAACTCGTCCACAAGCTTGTCGAGATAGCGTAGCTCCCGCATAAGGGGGTCCTCAATCGATTCCACCGCGACCCCGCAGACCTTGCCAGTAATGAGAGCGCGGTTGGGAGCCGTTTGTCTTAGCGAATCTCTCGCGAATAAAGCGCTAGTCGCGGGTGAGCTTGCGACGAATGCGATGGGGCTGAGCGGCGTCCTCGCCCAAGCGCGCGACGCGGTTCTCCTGGTACGCCTCGAAGTTGCCCTCGAACCAATACCAGTTACCCGGATTTTCATCCGTGCCCTCCCACGCCAGGATATGCGTGGCGACGCGGTCGAGGAACATGCGGTCGTGGCTGATGACCACGGAGCAACCGGGGAACTCAAGCAGCGCGGACTCCAGGGAGGACAGGGTCTCGACGTCCAAGTCGTTGGTAGGCTCGTCCAAAAGCAGCAGGTTGCCACCCTGCTTGAGGGTGAGGGCGAGGTTCAGGCGGTTGCGCTCGCCACCAGAGAGAACACCGGCGCGCTTCTGCTGGTCGGAACCCTTGAAGCCGAAGCTGGCAACGTAGGCGCGGCTGGGCACCTCGCTCTCGCCAACCTGCATGATGTCCAGACCGTCGGAGACAACCTCCCACAGGTTCTTATCGGGATCGATGCCAGAGCGGTTCTGGTCGACGTAGGAGATCTTTACGGTCTCACCGATCTCCAGGTTGCCGCCGGATAGCTCCTCTAGTCCAACGATGCACTTGAACAGCGTGGACTTGCCGACGCCGTTGGGGCCGATGACGCCCACGATGCCGTTGCGCGGCAGGGTGAAGGAGAGGTCGTCGATCAGCACGCGGCCGTCGAACTCCTTGTGCAGATGCTCGGCAACCAGGACCTTGGCGCCCAGGCGCGGACCCACGGGAATACGGATATCGGTGTAATCGAGTTTCTGGCTGGCGCGAGCCTCCGCTTCCATCTCCTCGTAGCGGGCAAGACGGGCCTTGTTCTTGGCCTGGCGAGCCTTGGGGCTGGAGCGCACCCATTCGATTTCGGCAGCCATGCGCTTTGCCAGGCGCTCGTCGCGCTGGCCCTGGGCGGCGATACGGGCTGCCTTGGTCTCCAGGTAGGTGGAGTAGTTGCCCTTGTAGGGATACAGATGGCCGCGGTCTACCTCGCAGATCCACTCGGCGACGTTATCCAAGAAGTAGCGGTCATGGGTGACGGCGAGTACGGCGCCGGGGTAGTTCTTCAAGAAGTGCTCCAGCCACAGTACGGACTCGGCGTCCAGGTGGTTGGTGGGCTCGTCCAAAAGCAACAGGTCGGGAGCCTCGAGGAGCAGCTTGCACAGCGCGACGCGACGGCGCTCGCCGCCGGAAAGGACGTTGACGGGCATATCCGAATCGGGCAGCTGCAGCGCGTCCATGGCGACGCCCAGCTTGGAGTCGATATCCCAGCCGTCGGCGGTATCGATCTCGTCCTGCAGGCGGCCCATCTCGGCCATCAGGGCGTCCATATCGGCATCGGGATCGCACATCTCCTCGCCGATCTTGTTGAAGCGGTCGACCTTGGCAAGGATGTCGCCAAACGCCATGCGGACGTTTTCGATCACGGTCTTGTCATCGTCCAGCGGGGGCTCCTGCTGAAGGATGCCCACGGTGTAGCCGGGGGTAAGACGGGCATCGCCATTGGAGACCTCCTCGATGCCTGCCATGATCTTGAGCAGGGTTGACTTGCCCATGCCATTGGGGCCAACCACGCCGATCTTAGCGCCGGGGTAGAACGACAGCGTGACATCGTCCAAAATCACCTTGTCGCCATGCGCCTTGCGCGCCTGATACATCTGGTAGATAAACTCGGCCATGTCCGAATTCTCCTTTCTGAGCTGCGCTAACGCAAAATTGTAGAAGATGGGGAACAAAACTGGGGAACATTTGACGGAAAATAAAAGAGGGGTTTTGGGAAGCCCCTCTCTTGTCCGCGATTATATCAGACTTAGGCGTTAAGTTGAGCAACCCTAACCTTGGCTTCATCAACGCGCTTTTCAGCTTCAGCAATCTTCTCAGCGTCATTGCCTTTCTTCAGACGCGCCAAAGACTGCTTAGCAGATTGAAGCTCTTTGGCTGCTGCGGCCCTGTCTTCATCGTTCTGCTTGGCATCCTGATATTCGGTATAGGCGGCAATGAAATCATCACCGTAACGTTCTGCAAGGTAATCAAGATATAGAGCATCGAAGTAAGATACAAGAGCATCAGCAACAGCGTTATGAACCTCAGCGTAATCCTCAGATGAATCAGTATCCTTGGCGCTAAGAGCGACTACATAAGCATCTGCGTAAGCTTTTACAATTTGAGAGTTGTAAATCTTGTCGGCAACAATCTTGGCATGGGGGAATTTCTTAATCTTCTTCTCCTTGCCGCTCTTGGTTTCAACAAGCTCCTTGCGAACTTCGCAGAACCAAGAAACGCAGTCTTCAACACGGTTGCATTCATGCTGGGAACGGGTAATCAAGTCAAGCGCATCCGCAAAAGAAAGGTTGCCAGCTGCGTTAGCCTTCTCACAGAAGTTCTTTAGAACAATCGTAAGCTCTTCATTAATCATTACATTACCTTTCTCTCTGGGATGATAGATGCTTTCCAGCTCGCAGAGCGAGCAGGTAATTTGCTTCGCAAATTATCAGCTATCATCCAAATAACGTTAATTGAGATTTTAACAACAACTTAGCGGACTTAACAGAGCATCTAACTAAACTGCCCTCTTCCCTACCAGAATCAACAAGAATACTGTTGAAGTAGATGATTCCATCAACTAAATAATAGTCCAAGAGAACAGTTTCATCCTCAGCCATTCCCTCCAATTCATCCAAGAGATAGGAAGTATTGAAGGGAACCTGTGCGGGGTTAAAGCCTAATGCGGAATAGATTTGATCCGCTGTATCTTGCGGCAAGTCCCTATCCCCTCCTTCAAGCTTCTGAATGTAGATTTGGCTCTTCCCGCACAGTTCCGCTAATTCCCTTGAACTAATCCGCTTCAGGCCACGTGCTTGCTTTATCCAACTCATTACGTTCCTTTTCGCTCTTGGATATAGATTCACCAAGCTTGTTAATCAGCTCTTGGAGATATTCTATATCCGCAGAGGATGCGGAACCAGATAGTTCTATCCACTCAATGTAATCGTCCAGCTGTTCAAGCAAATCGACTTGGTTATCAGTGAGCATAGGCTTCAGCATTTGCCAATCCCTTTCAATAGAAGCGAACAGATACAAGCGCTTGTTGTATATAGACTATATACCTTTCAGTTGGAGAAGTATATAGCTTATATACAGATAAAAAGGGACTCCCTAAATAGGAAGTCCCTTATAGCAAGTGATTATTAGGATGCTCCAACAATCCTTGCATTGAAGGTTGGACGGTATGCTTGGCTTCCAGAGAAGAAACCTCCACCACCGCCACCCATTCTTGCTACAATGCGAAAATAGGTATTGCTCGTAATAGCAACCGTTACAGGCGCTATTCCGATATGGAGCATGACGGTTCTCGTGCCGCTAATGGCTGAGACGATGTTATCCATGTAGTTAGGGTTGGTTGTAGAAGATGATGTTGAACTCATAATGGCAACAGCCAAGTTCTTGTTATCGGAAGTAGCATCCGCTGTAAGGTTCGCTGAAAGCTCTACATATATCGTGTTGTAGCCACTGGGGCAGTTAACCTTGATATAACCAGTGCCAATAGAGATTAGGCCGCATGGATTATACAATGTCTGGGTGCTATTGAATGGAACCACGGTATCTGATGTTGGGAGAGTCCAGTTTGTTGTTAATGTGCGGCAAACGTTACCAGCCGCATCTATGCGAACTCCACCAGAACCAGCTGTTACTTTTGGAGCGATTAGCTTAACTTCTGAATTACCTCTTAGATAGGCGGCGTTACCGTATAGCTCCAAGGATGCTGAAGTTATATCACCTGAAGAGCTACCGCTACCAACGCTTAACGTAGCCTGTTTATTTGAACTGGTTAAATCCAAATCAGCAAAGTTTCCGTTATGAGTACCAAGGGAAGCTACATCTACGGTAGAAGCAAGTTGTGAGCCGCTTGAAAGCTGCACTGTTCCCTGTCCATAAACACCCAATCCCTGATAGCCGCCAATGATTTTAGATTTGGCATTGCTCTTATCTCCCGCAAAGTAGATATCGCTTCTATTGGAGGAACCACCAAGAGCGATGTAGTTGGAAGCGAAGGTAGCAAGGTTGGTTGTGTTGTAGTTGAATTTTAGATCGCTCGTGCTCAATACCGCATTCGTTCCAAGAGATGAGCCAGTAAGTTTTCCAATCTTCAATCCACTTGAAGTGTATTCAAGGAAGTCGGTTGCGGTTTTAGCCGCATTTGAAGCCGCTGCATTAGCATTGGCTGCATCTGTTTTTGCTTGCGTTGCCTTAGCATCTGCGTTACTTGCGGCTGTTATTGCTTGCGTTGCATCTGTTTTAGCTTGTGTTGCGTTAGTATTGGCATTAGCGGCATCTGTTTTAGCTTGTGTCGCATTAGTGTTAGCGTTATCTGCGGCTGTCTTTGCTTCGTCAATGGATTGGTTTAGCTCAATCCGCAATCCATTAGCGCTCTGGGTTACCTCAGATTTGGTTGCGTAAGTCTGTCCAAGAGAGTTAGTAATATTTTGCTCAACGGTGGATTGAATCTCTGTTGCCTTGGTATCCGTGTAGCTCTTGGATTCTGAAACAGCGCCGTTCACCGCTTCTTTTCTTTCTGATACCTCTGTAGTGATTGCCGCATCTGTCCTATCAATGCGGGAATTAAGTGTTTTTGTCGCATTCGCTAAGTCTTTGTTCGCCTGATTGATAATCTCGTTGCCTTTATCAGTGATTTGCTGAGATAGATTGTTTTCAGCTTGGATTCTGTCGGCGAACTTATCTTCAATCTCATCGAACTGATGGGATAGTCCGTATACAAGGTAGGTGCCGTTCTGAAAGACAACTCTAACGCCTTGCCCCATGGTAAGGATGGTTTCACAGAACACTTGGATGTTATCAAGGGAACCCGCAAGCTGAATCTCATACATGTTGTTATCTTTAACGCCTACAACGGTTCCATATCTAACGGAAGATGATTGCCCCATTTCTGTGCCTGGGTTCATGTAATATGGTGTGCTTTGCGCTGTCGTTGACGTAGCGCCACCGTTAAAGATGCTCTTTGCTAATTCAATCCTACTCATTAGGCTATCACCTTCAATCTATATCTACTCATTCCTCCCGCTGTGAGCTTCATATCTATTTCAGTAATCTCGCAGAGAACGTTAATCTCCGTATCAAAATCCGTATCGTTGATATAGCGAACTACGTCACCTGTTTTAAGATATGGAACGTTGGCGGCTTCAATCTCTAAATATCTTGTGCCAATAGCGCTATGCGTTCTTAGATAGCTATTCGCATACGCTCTTAAATCTGATTCACTTGGTTCGTTGACGTTGAATTCAACATCAGGATATTGAAGTTTATCAGTCACCCTTCTTCCAATAGACTCATAAGAGAAGGGGTGTCCAGCTTCCAAATCAACAACAACGGTTTTAGCATGAACCACTGATTGCTTGTTCTCTGTTCCCTGCGCTTGGTAGAAACAGATGATGCGGTTGCGGGCATCGCTGTTCTCTTCGAAGTCCGCACCTGATAGATAGATGCACTTCTCCCCTGCTTCAAAGGTGTATGAAATCTGTCTATCTTGCGGGGCAACGTATTTGTCTAACGTAATGAATCCGTCTGCGTCTGGATAGATGGAGCAACCGATCCATCCCGCAATTGTATTCAGGACTGTAGCTCTATTGGTTCCCATTTCAAAGAGGATATCCCTTGTGTGGGTTTGAGTGGTATCGACTGAAGGAGTTGTTTGGAATCTTCCACCGTCAATCTCCACCAATTCCCGCATCTCTTGGATGATGTTGTAGCCTTTTGGACGGTAGAAATCCCTGCTGAGAATGTCTTGGGTGAATCTCCAAAGCGTTGAATAGCATTTTAAGTTGCCGTCTTTTAATTTGAACTTCGCCGCTTCGCCGCTGTTCTCTACAAAAAGCGTTCCAAGAGTATGAGTGTATGTTATCTGGTTTGGAATCTCTATCGTGTGCTTAACCCTTACAAGCTTGTTGCGGCCCAAGCTGTTTAGCGTGTTGATAGAACCAGTTAGCTTGTTATCCGTATACAAACCCCAAGTAAGGGAGGATTGAGCCGCATTAGCTTCAATCTCTCCCTCTTCCTGAAGCGTAAACGGATTGACAAGGAAGAAGCTGTAGCTGTCTTTGCGGCCTGCGGCTCCCCAATCGATAGAAGTTGAATCAGGCGCTTTAGCTGCGCCATTAGGCGCTTTAGCTGCCACCATTAGGAAACCTCCGTCCCGCTGAAGCTTATGTTCTTGATTTGGCGCTGGTTCCAATCAGTTGATACTTTGTCTATTGAGCATTGATATCTTTTACCATCGGGGAATCTGATGATTACCAGCTCTCCGCTCTTGGATAGAGCAAGCCAATCATTCGCATCGTCATTTAAGAGAACCCCACTTAGATCGATTTTCGTAGTCGTTCCCTTTCCAAGGAATCTTGTGGGGTTGCTCCTTCCAGCGAACTTAACCGTTTCTCCCTCTGGTTCAACGTTAATCTTGAATGAGGGGTTATATTCAAGGCGGATGTTATAAAAGCCGTTACCGCTTGTGATGTTGGTGTAGTTGCCGAATTGTGAGACGGTAGCGGATGTTGTAACGGTATTAGAAGTACCGTATGTTTCATTCCAACCTGTTACCTCATAGACGTTTCTACCGAAAGGCTGAGCCGCCAGTGTATGCCGTCCAAGAGCGCCTTCAGATACATCGCAGGAATAGTTGGAGCCTTGCAGCGCAACCCTAACCTTCTCTATTGGATGGTTCTTGTCCCCGCTATCCCCTATGTTTAGGATAACTGCATCAGAGGTTGCGGAAACAACACTAACTGTTGGGGTGTTGCATTGCGGGGAGTCATCGTAAGGCACGGTGGATACAAGCGTGTAATCCGTCTCGCCAATACCCTTCCACGCTCTAACGATTCTTACGTTTAGGATGTAGCTTCTTCCAGCTTCAAGCTCACTTCTTAGATAAGACTTGTCAATCCAGATATCGCCTTTTGCATCGACTGTACCCCAACAAGCCTTGCTTCTATCTAATAGGTTTGAGCCTGAAGGGGTTCTAATCAAGTCGAAGCCCCATCTATCGTCTTTGCGCCAGCCTTCGGGATGGTTTGTCACAACCTGAATCTGGTTGAGGGAACCCTTTAGCAATGCCGTTGCCTTGTAGTATGGAACGTAGTTCAAGCTTGATGCCCCGTATTCCATAGGCACTTCAGTTTGGTTGTTGTTCCATTCCGCAGGTGCGGCAAGAGTCATACCGATACCGATCTGGAACTCTATGTAATCGTATTTGCGGTTCTGTATAGTCCAAGAGCCTGTAGGACTTGATGTTAGAAGCCCCTTCAAGCCGAATTTAGCTATATCCACCGCATACCAGTAATCACCGTAATAAGAATTAGGGTGTTCGTTACATGCGGCACCACCCTTGATACTAACCTTCTTCCAAGCGCTCCAATCAGGGAAAACAGAAGGGGCATTCTTGCCAATGCCCCTATATCTGATAGCGATGTGGAATGTATCGTCTGGATGCTGTAATTCGCAGCACCATCCGATATAGAAAGTATCTTTGGGATAGCGCTCTGTGATTTCGATTTCGTCAACGTTGTACCATCCAGTGGTTGTTGAACAAAATCCAATGCGTGTGAATCCCATGTTATATTCTCGCTAATCTCTCTAAATCTAATAATTCGTTTGTAATCGCGGCGGCTATCTCTTCCTTGCTGGATCCGCTTGCTACATTTACACCGTTGACGTTGAAGTTGTAGGTAGTCCCAGCTGTTGCTAATGCGGGTGCTGCTTGCGGGATAGTGAAGTCTCCTGAGATTGCGTTAACCGCGCTTCTCATTGCGTTAACGGTATCTGGCACACTCTTCTCGATTCCTATCTCAAAACCTTCCATGGTGTAGCCGCCAAATTTCTTGAACAGCTTGGAAGGCGAAGCGATGCCAAGGAGCTTCTTAGCTGCTCCGATGGCATTTCCAACAGCACCAGTGATTGCGGAAACAACTCTCCCTGCGGCCCCAGTGATGCCGTTAACCAAACCTTGGATGATGTTGCGGCCTATCTCTACTACCTTTGAAGGGAGTGATTTGATTCCGTTGATTAGGTTTCTTCCAAAGTCGGCTGCTGCCTTGGTTGCCTTGCTTCCCATGTCGCTTACCCAATTCGCAACTGTGTTCTTGATGTTGTTGAACACGTTTGCGATGTTGGAAGGAAGGTTTGCAAACCACGTCTGCATGTTATGAATTGCGTTGGGGATGTCTACAGTGAAGAATTGGACGATTCTACCCCATACATCCATAGCGGTTTGCTTGATGTTCCCCCAAGCTTCGTTCACCGCCGTGCGGAAAGTCTCATTCTGGATGTAGAGGACTGCCAGAGCCGCCACAACCCCCGCGATAAGGGTTGCTATGAGAACAAAGGGGTTTGCGGCCATAGCTGCGTTTAAGAGCCATTGGGAGATGGTTAATCCTTCGTTGGCAGCCTTCCATTTGGCAATTGCATCCTTGATTGATTGGACTATGCCAACGATGGCAGACAACCTTAGGAACGTATCGAAGGCCACAATCACGCCGACAATCGCAGGTGCCAATCGCTCCATCATGGGTAGGAAGTCGTTTTTGAAGGCGTCAATGAAATCGTCAATGTAGGGTTTCGCTTTCTCAATCGCGTCTGAAACCCCGTTGATGAATCCAGTTATGTTCTCCATTCCGATAGCATCTATTATCTTTTGGATACCATCGGTAACGGTGGCTTCAAGGTTTCCAAAAGCGCCTTCGAATGTGGAAGCGTCTGTTGCGGCCTTCTTAGCCCCATCCGCTTCACCTAATTGCTGGATAGCTTGGAAGAATTCTTCTGCGGAAATCTCTCCCTTTGACATGGCTTCTTCGAAGTTGCCTACATAGGCTCCATTCTCTTGGAGAGCTTGTTTAAGGACTCCTGAAGCGCCTGGGATTGCTTCCGTGAGCTGTCGCCAATTCTCTGTTGTGAGCTTCCCCGCACCTGCTGTTTGGGTTAATACTTGGCTCATAGTTGAGAATGTATCTGCGGATCCACCCGCAACAGCGTTCAAGTTGCCAGCTGCTTCAGTCAAGCCTTCGAAGTCCTGAATGCCAGCCGCGCCTAATTGCGCCGTGGTGCTGGAAATCTCTTCAAGTGAATACACGGTTTTGTCCGCATATTCCTTCATATCCTTCTTAGCTTGCTTAATCGTCTTTGAATCGTAGCCCGCGAAACTCATAGTTGTTTCGAACTTCTTCAGAGCGTCAACGTTGTTCATCGCTTCGCTTGCCAAGTTCTTGACTGAATCAACTATGGAACCGATGATTTGGCCTACTCCAAGAGCGCTGAGGGTTGAAGCAAAGTTGGAGAATCCAGATTTGGCTTTATCCACGCCGTCTTTAACTGAATCCGCGAATTCATCCATCTTTGATTTTGTCTCAGATAAGCGCTTCTTCGCTTCATCGACTTCGATTTTAATCTTGCCGCGAAGCGTGCCTAAATCCATATTGCTAATAGTTATCACCACCTATAAATGTGTATGAAAAAAGGAACAGTCCTTAATCGAACTGTTCCTTCAATCCTTGGATATCTGGTTGCGTGATTGTGTATCTATATGCTTTGTCTAAGTATTCGCGGCCTTGTTCCGTTTTCTTTAATGTGCGGCACAGAGCGTCACGCTGCAATTTCGCATAAGTGAGCGTATCTAATTCCATCTGCTCTTGGATGGGGATGCCGAATTCCTGATTTACAAGCGCGTAGCTCTCTAACCCAACAACGTAGAAAGGATTGTTATTATCCTTGCCACTGTCGTTTGTTATTGGGATTGATGGAAAGAAACTTGCTCTTGGATTTCCTTGTTCCAAAAGGTGAAGTAATCCTGAAGAACAATCATCGCAACGCCGATATCATAATCTTCCTTGATTTTGTCCTGATCGAACTTCATTCCTTCGGTGTTGCGGTTAAGGATGCGGGTAAAGACGTTCATAATAACGTTCATCGCTTCTAAGGCCGCATCTTCCCCTTTAGCATCCATAAGGGACTTAATGTTAATTAGAGTCTCTTGGATCGCCTGAGTGGGACGATTGAGATTTAAAATAGTCCCATCAGCTAATTTGATTTCATATGTCTTATCGGTAAATGCTAAGTCAAGCATATAGATTCCTTTCACTATAAATTATAAGCGGTTAGCACCTTATCCCGCATTTCTGCGGGTAAGTGCTGAAGCTGTTCCTCACTGAAGATGCGTTCCGCTGTCTCTGTGTATTGGTAATTGAACTCTGGTAAATCCGTAGCGGATGAATACTTATCACCATCGCGTTCAATGAATAGATATTTGTCTGAATAGGATTTGATAAAAGTCTTATCCCCTAATTTGATTTGCTCTTGGATAACCATTAGGCGGCACCTCCGCATATCTCTGGGTAGTCCTCAATAGCTCTGAATTTATCTGCGAATGCAACCCAGTTCGTAGCTACCTTGTATTGCTCAACAAGTGCCTTGGGAACGTAGATGTAACCTTGCGGCAATTCACCTTTGTATGCGGGATGAATTGGCGGAATAGTATCGTATTGTCCAGCGGCTATCTGTCCGCATAATCCGTCTTGATTCGCTAATGTAACCAAAGTAGGTGACGGAAGTATTAGCGTTTCAAGGACGCTACAACCATAAAATATTCCAGAGAAATAGTAACTTGCATTGATTTTCGCCAATGAATCAAATCTTGCCTTCTTCAGGAGCGAGCAATAACCGAATTCAGTGTCCTTCAGCTCTGTTATGTTCGAGAGACTTACTTCTTTTAGCTTCGCTTGCGTGAAAGCGCTTCCGCCAATCTTTTTCAACTTCGGTGCATTGAGGTATCCAATTGGGATGGAATAACAACAATAACTACCATTCATGGTTTCAAGCGAAGGTAGATTTAGGGTGCATTGTGTATATCTATCTATAAGAAATGAATCCACAGTATCCATATAATTACTCATACCTCTTTCCTCAATTGTTTTTACAATTGGGAAATTGAATAGTGGTTGGTAGCTTTCGGGGTTTGCTGATGGTGAGTTTGAAATCGTTTTTCCATTTAACAGATATCGACTAATTATCTCCACCTTCTCTTGGATTGGCTTCATTGTCTGAATCATTTCATTCAAAGGAAGGCTTTTCTCACAGAATTTGAGTAGCAACTCTTCCCCACTTCCTCCACCTGTTGTAATGGAGTTGATTTCAGTAACCATGGAATCAAGGGTTAGCTTTTCTGATTTGCCTGTCTTTGCTCTAATGGCATCTCCAATAGCGGAAAGCTTGTTAGTAAGTGCCATTCTCAATCACCCCTAATTGTTGATTGATGAATGATTGCATTTCCTGTTTGTCGGCTTCAGTCCAATAGTCAACACCTCTTACAGGTGTCTTGCCGTTAGCGCCTGCGGCACCAGCTACACCCTGAATACCCTGTTCGCCTTTATCGCCTTTGTCTCCCTTGTCTCCCTTATCGCCTTTGTCACCCTTTGCCGCATAAGGCGCGTTGAGTGTTCCATCGGGTGTGATGGTTAGGTTCTGCCCAACCTTGATACATCCAAGAGAGTTAACAGTTGCGGGAGGGATAGCGCCAACCTGTAGGTTGCTCATGTCCTCTTTGAGCGTTGCCATGTCTGATTTGAGAACCTTCATGTCAGAGACAAGCTTTTCGACTCTAACTATCTCTGTCTCTGTGTAAGCGTATTCAGATGGTTTGGCGCGAGTGATAACACGGATGCGGCCATAGTCCGCAACAGATCCATCTTCCATAAACCATACGTTGATGTCCTTTGGCTCTTGAAGAAGAATGTTGGGGACAGAAGCATTTCCACCTTGGGACATAACTACTAACGCCTGTTCATCTCCAAGAGAAGCAAAGTGAACTTCTGGGTAGGGTGCGGGAATGGACTTATCTAAATCCCATTGGAATAATTCAATTGTTTTCATTATTCTTCCTAAAAAAATAAGGCAGGGGATTGCTCTCCCCTGCCTGTGAGTTATTGAATGCTTGCGTCTGTCTCTTCGAAGATTAGAAGTGTGCCTTCGTTGTCGGAAGGTTCCGCTTTGAAGGTAACGTCAAGAGTGGTTTCCTCATCTTTGGCAAAGGTGAATTCAAAGCCTTCATCGGAGGTGCCAACGATGGTTACACGAACAGCGCCTTCAGGTGCTTCATGGACGAAGCGAAGGAGCCATTTCTTACCGTTGGCGTTGGATACGCCGCCGATTTTAACGGTGCGGGTGTGCTTAGTGGCATCCTCACTAACACGCGCAGTGGAGCAAACCTTTTCAAGTGTTTTGCCGTTCCATGTTAGGATTCCAGTTTCAAGGGAAACGGTTTCTTCAGTTAGCATGGTTTTGGCAACGATTCCTAAATCATCTTTTGCGGTATAGGATTCGCTTTCGTATTTAATAGCGGCACCGCCACTGATTAAACCTAATAGATTGGTTTCGGTTTCAACTGTGGTATGTTCGGGTGGAACAGTCCCAGTGAATTCAGTGCAATAGAGTTTGCCGCTTCCTAAAAGGATACGTTTTTCCATCTATATTAACCTCTATTCGTAATATCGAAGTAAGTAAGTAATTGCGGGAGCTGCGTGTCTGGATCAAGCACAGTTCCCCCGCCGTTTATCTCAACAAGGTTCCCGCCCTTTGTTTCATCAGCTACAGTGGTTAGTGTTTCCAGCTTCTTGTAGAGTCCAAGAGCTGAAGCTAAATCATCCGCCACGATACGGGTTTGCAGTCTCCAAGTCGTTTTGATTCCATCGTTGGAGCTGGGATAAATGGTGTAGTTGATTGCGGGAAGAGCTTGGATTGTCTTTGTCTGGAAAGCTGTAGGCTTGATGCCAGTGGCCTTCTCAACGTCCGCAAGGAATTGTTTAAGCCATTCCATTAGCCTAAAACCTCCTTAAAGCTGTCTATAATGTCGCTTCTTGTCGCGTTGAAGGCTGGTTCAAGGTAAGGTTGCAGGGCGTTTCCATGCGTTGTAACCCAACCATGCGAACCTTCGTATCTCCAAGGCGTCTTTCTTCCGTTCCCCTTGGATGAATACCTGCCCGTGCCGAATTCAACGTAGGGAGCATATTCCGCATTAGAGAAAACAACTCCCTCTGTACCATCGGCGCTAACATCGAATTCAATCGATCTCTTCAGATGCCCAGTGTCCCTTGGAGCCTTGCTCTTGGCTTCGTTGGCAACCTTAGCGCAGGCGTTAGCCATACAGGTTCTAAGGGCATCTGGAAGGCTCTCAATGATTTCTTCCAAGCTGTCTGATATTTCGTTGTCCATCTAAGAAACCTCCAAGAGATAGGAGGTATATCCATCCCTTGCGGGAAGGCATGATTCAACGCGCATGGTTCCATCGATTAGAGAACCCTTTGTTAGCTTCTCTTGGGTATGGCACACGTAATCAAAGCGAGTTAGATTCAAATCGTTCTGGTTGTAGTCCTGCATACTTGTTGATGTGATGTATGCGAGAAAATCCCGCTGCTCAGAATAATCTTGCTTCTCGAAGCCCAATCCATCATCGATAGATTGCGGCTCTTGGATTTTGTGGGTTGTCATTCTTGAATAGAACATAAGGCAACCCCCTAAACCGTGCGGATCCGTTTGTATTTATTGATTAGTCGCATAGTCTGCGTGGAGTAGTCCGTGTTATAGGTTTGGGAGTTGCCGCCTGTTGATTCTGAATTGATTCCCTCCGCATGTAGGCGATTGATATCTTCCTGCACCATGCGGAATATGACTGAATCAGCATCGGAAGGGAGAGCTGCGAGATTGCAGACTCCCATTAGATATTGCTTGGCGTTATCCAAGAGAAGAGAAAGTAAATCAGGATTGAGCGCGGGATAGAGTAGTTGAAGCTTCTCTATCATTCGCTATGCCTTCTCTCTTGGTTAAGCGGCTGTGGTGGCACCGAAGGTAATTTTGGCGGATTCAGTGTCATCGACTAAAGCCATGAATCCGTGGCGTTCGTAGACAACGGTGTTGTCCTTGGATTCAATGTCTCGATCCTGTTCAACGCTACCAGCGTTTTTGACGAAGAATTTAACTGCGTCTTTCTTGGTTGCGTAGACGGTTTTAGCGGGAACTAATTTAGAGAACACGCAAGGGATGCCAGCAACAGTGCCGAATTGGCCGCTGTAGAGGATTTCGCCTTGGCGGGATGCGATGAAGTCGGCATCTTTGCGGATAGCTGCTTTGGCATCGGCACCCATTAGGAGGAATAGGCCGTCTTCAGCTTCAACGCCAATTTGCTGTAGAGCGTCTACAACGCCAGCGTAGGAAAAATCGCCTGTGAGGGTTACGGTGTTGGAAATCTTAGCAATTTCAGTGAAGTATTCAGTGCGGATTTCGTTAGCCATGGTTTTGGCCGCGCCATCAGAAAGAACATCGAGAACATTAGGATCGGCCATTACATCCATGTCGTTGTAATCGTAGGTTTGCTGGTAGCGGTTGACGGTGTATTCCTTGGCCTCAGCGGTTACTTTGCCTTTGGTGGAGTTTTTAGCGCCTTTGGCGAGTTTTTCTACTGTTCCGCTATAGGTATATTTGTGGATTACTTTTTTAAGTCCAGCCGCAGTTGTAAGGCTGGTATCGATAGTCATTAATGGGGTAACGTCAAGTTTGGAATTGACGATATCAGTGATTTTGTTTTCAATGACTTGGTTAGGCATAAGGATATGTTCAGTTGCCATTATTGTTAGCTCCTTATTGAGTTAGTGATTTGTATAGTTCAGGTTGGTTGTTGTAAATCTCAACCTGCTGGGCAAGGCTCATATGACGGAATGAGTCTTTATCGATTGCGTTGTCCAATGGAAGATTCTTCTTGGGTGTGGTAGAAGCAAGGCGCTTCTCAACCTCTGCTTTAACAGACTGTTTGAAAGCCTTTTCCAAGAGTGAGATATTGGAGTTCATCAAGTCCGCATCCTCAGCGACAACAAGATTAACAAGCTCTGCGGAAAGTCCGCGATTGGATAGGACTGCGGCGGCAGCTGCTTTGTTCTCTGCAAGCGCTAATTCTCGCTCCCTTGCCGCGATTGCCTTTTCACGCTGTTCTAACTCGTACTGGTAACGTTGTTCTTCATCCATCTTGGCAAGGCGGGCGGCTTCTTTGACTGCGGCTTCCTGCTTGCGCTCTGCTTTCTTTAGCGCGGCTGTTACGCGCTTGTCCGCTTCACTCTGTAGAAGCTTTTCAACTTCCTCTTGGGTGTAGGTGCGGCCTTCTGCTTCAGTATCTTTTTCTTCTAAAGCTTCTTTGTTTTCATCCATTTTTAGAATCTCCTTACCGAGTTGCATCCTCATTTCCCAATCGGGCTTGTATACCTGAAAAACTAAAAGACGAAACTATTGAATTGCCTTCATGGGATGCGGGGATGCCCCTCTAATTGATTTGCGAGTTATAGGACTGCGCCTATCCCTCAATTAATTGACGATTGTACGAACGACTATTTCTATTCTGTTTATTAATGAATTTTGCGAACTGGAAATTACTGTGTTTTGTCCAATATTTTCTGATGTTGGAAATATTCTCCAGCTTCAGGCTCCCATTTATAAATTTCATCCATCAAAGATGAGATATATGAGTTGCCGCCTTCAGACTTGTAGCAGAGGTATTGGGATTGGAGGTATTGGAGAGTGAGAGGATCGATTTTCTCTTCATACCTTCTCTTCTCCCACTCTCTGGTAATCTCCGCTCTTATGCGGGACTTGTCGGAATCCATGAGGATTTGAATCTGCCTATCCCTCTCATTGGATTTCTCCAAGAGTAGAGCGATGTTGTTGTTCATTTCGGTTAATCTATCTTCCCTGTGGATTTTCTTCTCTACCAGTTCATAGAGCTTGTCTTTAAGGAAGTCGAAGGTTTTTATGATTGAGATAACAGCGCCAACCAAGATGGATATGAATAGAAGAATCTCTTCTATCGAATATGCTGTTAATAGGGACTCCACGAGTCTTGTTCCTCTTTCCTAAATTGCAACCACGTTGTATGAGCATCTACAGTTGGGGTGCGCTGGTATCATGTCGCGGATTCTGTCCAAGGGGTATCTCTTGCCGTCCTGTTCCTTGCAGTGCGAACAGGAACAGCTATCTGCGTCCCATTCTCCTTGTGTGAATCCCAGTTCCTTGTATCTCTTGGTTTGAGCGTAGATCTGCGCGTGTGCGCACTCTGTCCGCATCAATCTATAGGCATTTGAGCGCGAAACGCTCAACCTGTCTGAAACCTGCTTTGCAGCGTCCCAAGGGCTTTTCCCTTGGACTATGCAGGTGTTGAGCTGCTTCTTGAACTCTTCAAGCATCTTGGTTTTATCATCCCAAACCCTGTCACTGAATGTCTTGCCGTCCAAGCACCATGCTTGGAATAAGGCTTGCTCCCCGTCCACAACGTTAGTGTTGAGGAATGAGCCTTCAACGAAGCTTGAAGGGATGTTCTCTTCGATGTTCGAAAGGGATTCTGAATAGAGCGCAAGAATGGCTGGTTTGGTAATCTCTATCTGCTTTGCCCCAAGAGACTTCAAGAGTTCGTTAATACTGTCCAAGAGTCTCCAATAACGAACGTTGCGGTAATAGTCGTTGGGCAGGACTTCGCCAGCCTTCTTATCTCCCTGAATCTTTGAGAACACTTCCGCTATCTCTTCGCGTAGATCGGTGCCGCACTGCTTGTATATCTCAGCCAATGCGGCCTGAGTCTCCTTTTCAGTGCGGGATAGCGCCTTTTCCTCTTGCTCTTGGATTCGCTTCTGCCAGTAATTACTCTTCCGCATGGTTATCAAATCCCATGCTTAATGATTCTTCCTGCTTCTGTAGCTTTGCGAGTTCCGCATCCACATCATCGATGAATGGGATTTGCGCGAGTAGTGTTTCATCGCTCACAAGTCCACGTAGGGCGTTGACAGCCGCAACCGTATCGGTGATGGAGGAAGGTAGGTTGTGGGTGAATGAGATATCGATATCGAAATCATCGGTATCGACTAATCGAAGGATGGAGTTGATTAGATCGATTCTCTTTCCAATTGCCTTCTCCATGCGGGACTGGATGTTTGAAGCTACGTTGTTGAAGCCTACAAGCTTGAATTGCAGTGCGATACCTGAAGATACGCCACTGTTGAATTCCTCAGAGCTAAAATCAGGGGAATTGCTGATTGTGTGGATGCTCTTGTTAAGGTTTTCAAGCATGTTTTCAATCTGCGTATCTGAGATGTTCTTGGTTAGGTATGAAACGTCTGATTCGCCGTCTATAAGGATGGTGCGGGACTCCTTCATAGCCGCTAAGTCCTCTGCATCCGCTGATACGTCCTTTAGAACCATATAGGCATCCACGAAGGCTTCAAAATCATTGACTTCATCGGATAGGAGTGAGTTGTAAGCGTCCTGAAGCGTGATGATGCGTTCGAAGATGGGCTTATCATCTGCGTTGAGGTTGAAGATGGAGAAGGGTACCTCTCCAAAGAAATGTTGCTGTTCATCCAAGAGGACAAAGGTGTTGAAGTCGTTGGTAGCCTTGTATGTGTAGATGCGGGAAGAGTCATAGATCGATACACGGAAGGCTGTGGGCGCGGTTTCATCCCAATTTGCTAATGGGGAGAACGTAATCATGTATAGGAGCTTGTTGTCCAAATCGTCTGAATACACGGGGATGCAGGATTCAGGACTGATTGTCTTGAACTTGATATCGTTTGATTCGTTGATGTAAATCATTTCGTATGCGATGCCGTAGATGAGCGCGGAGCGTAGGAACTCGCTGTCTTCGTTAACCACGTCATTGGCTGATAATATCTTTTGAAGTGCTTCTATGTTCGTATTGCCTTTTGCGGCGTATGTGATTGGCGTGCCTGTGAGGTAGCCTTGGAAGTTATCAACGATTGTTGAACAGTAGTTCTTGACAATGCGGTTGTTGGGGCGCGTTGGATCTCCCGCCACGCGCTTCATGATGGCTTGCCCGCTCCCATCGTAGTAGCCATATGATTCTTTTAGGTGGGGTTGTACTTTGGTTTGGAAGGAACGGATAATCTTGCCAGCTAAAGCGGCTGTAAGTTCCTCAGATTTATCTAAGTTGAATTTGTAAATTGTAATCACCTCTATAGAGAATATTTCGGAAGTGTTTTCAATTTGCTCTTGGAATTTGAGCATTGGAGCGAATAGCGGAGCGCATCGATTCCGTGGTTAAATGCATCGATAGGTTCATTGATGTATTCGCCTGTTGATTTATCTTTCTTATAGGAATAGTTCTCGAACTCTTCTATAAGGTTTAAGCATGATTCGTCAATTATGATTTCATATTGCTGTAGCTGTTGGATGCCTTGGTTAACTGAGCCTTGGCCTTTGATTGAAGGCTTGATGTGCGGCACATCCATACGCTTAATCTCTTCGATGGATTTCTGCTCTGCGCTGTCCGCAATTATCTTGCTCTTGGATAGTCCCATAACCTTAATCTGGTTGGCTATTTCGTCATTGGTTAAACCAGATTTGAAGAACTCTCTTTGAACGTATAGTTTCTTGTTCCCTTCATCCAAGAGAGAATCAATGATGGTAGTTGGATCGATGGAAAAGCCAAAGTCGATTCCAACCAGATGTTCTAATCCTTGTTTGCGGAGCATGTCCAAATTAAGGTTATCTGTGCGCCAATTGCTGAATACCAACTTGGAGATTGAACCGAACTCACCCAAACAATAGACACGGTAGAACATGGGATTTGTATCTTTGTATGATTCAAGAGCCTGAATCGTGCGCTCATTGCAGAACTTGTTATCTTTGTAGGTTGATTGGTGGATTAGGCAATTGGGTTCCTTGCACCCATCTTGGAAGAAGTGCTTGTAAACCCAGTTGGCCTTGCTGATTGGGTTAGTCATTAGAACTATTTGGTTGCGGAAGTTGCCTTTGCCGCGCAAGCGCATAGATAGCTGCGAGAAGTCATCCAATGATATCTCTGAAGCTTCTTCGATGATGATATCCGTGATATTGGGGATGGATTTCACTTTCTCATAGTTATCTAAACCAGAGCATATGAATTGGGAACCGTTGGGAAGCTCTATCGAAAGGTTGGTGTTGTTGACTTTGCACATCTGATAGATTTGGAAATGCTTCAATGTGCCGCATAAATCTTCCCAGCAACTCTTTCTCAAATCCACTGCGGACTTGCGTATTACAAGGTATTTTCTTTTGTCTTGTAATGAGCGGATAACGGCGCGTTGAAAAGAGAAATAACTCTTTCCGCTGCCACCTCCACCAACCAAGAGGATAGTATCGTGTTCATCATCCAAGAGCAAAGGGTAAAAGGAATCGTTGAATGCGGACTTCTTTATTGTTAGGTTCATAGGCAGCGCCTATTCGATTACAACGTTAATGCTGCTATCAGCTTTAAGGTTGATGTTCTGTTCCGCGAAGCCGCCAATATCTGTGAGTTGTTTGAGCGCGGCTAATCGATCCTTCTTGTAGTTGTCCGTATCGAAGGCTATATCTTGTAAGGCAAGCACTATTTCCTCTTTCCGCACATCGTATTTCTCTTGTGCTTCAGCTCTGAACTGTCGGATGTACTTTTGGACTTCAGGTTTGCGGAAATACTTGCTTGCGGCACTGCGTTGAGAACCGTAGTTCTGGGTTTGTTCGATGTTGAATTCTTCACACATCTGCAAATAAGATTTGGTTGCGTTACCTGTCTGTTCGAACACGTAGATTTCCGCAAATCTCTTATTTTTCTCATTTTCGACTTCTGTATTTGCGTGCGGCATTCAATCACCTCCATATGAAACAACCCCTATCCAAAAGATAGAGGTTAGGTTGGTTAGTTAGTAATTTGGTTGCGGGATTAGCGCCAATTGATGTAAAGGCAATCGCGGAGTTCCTTGTTCTCTGATAACCAGAACTCTGCTGAGTTGAAATACTCTTCATTCACGATGATTGTATCTTCGTCCTCATATTCAACGCCAAACGTTGGGATTTCAATAATCTCTGATTTGCGGAAGGCCGCATAGGAAAGGTTTTTAAACTGTCTCTATAACATCGAAACAGTCTATGTAATCCAAGAGAGGAAGGAGATATAGATCGATGAACTTGTATCCATCATCTTTAAGGACTCTGCGGAAATGCTCTGTTTTAACCAAGTGCCGCAAATCTTTAGAAGAGATGGTGTAGAACTTGGTATCATCTTCCGCATCCACGAAGCAGAAGTAATCAGCCTTGGAAGTCCAGAGCCAAGATAGCTTCTCTTCTTGATAGGATTTGTAGATGATTGCGGATTCAAGGGCTAAGTTGCCCGTGCTATGGAAACGGTAGTCCGTCTTGACTTCGTATTTGAATCCATCAGCGGTAATATAGTCCACATCTTCAATCCAAAAGTCGGAATCATCAGATACATCCTTTAGTTCGTATCCCAATGATTCGAAGGTGCGGGAAACCAGTTCTTCGCCGAACCTTCCTCTCTTTAAATCTTTTTCAAAGGTGTTATCCATTCTTGTAATGCCTTTCTGTGTATATGAAAAAGGAGACAGAAGGCCGAAGCCTTTTGTCTCCTACGTCTATTTATATTGATTTTTGTAAACGCGATATTATGCGGAAATGCCCATAATCTTCTTGTTAGTTTCGATAAGTTCCTTGTTCTCTTCAGTGACTATTGGAACGTAATGGGATAGCGCAACCCTGATTAGATCGGAACGGTTGCAACCCAATAGCTTGGAGAGTTGAAGTAGTTCGTCCGCTTTGGATGCGGGAAGTTCGAAGGATACGATTTTGTAGTCTTGCTTGTTGGCTCTTGGCATGTTAATTCCTTTCGGGGTTAAAGTCTTTATCGGTAATAAAAAAGAGCGCGGGATAGCTCTTCCAGCTTGCTTTGCAAGCAGGTAGTTGGTGAAACCAACTATCAAATCCGCGCTCTTGGAGAAAAGTATAAAAGGCGGTAAACCGACTTTCTTAGCTATTATGTTATGAAAATTGGAAGGGGTTTCTAATAACCCTTTGCCCAGAATTTTTAAAATTATTTAGAAAATAGAGCTGCAACTTCCTTGATGTAAAGGGAATTGGATCGATAAGTATCCAAGAGCACCTTGAAACCTATTGAGTTATCATCTTCAGGCCATGCGTTCCATTGCGCTTTAACGACACGTCCGTCCGCATCTACATAGGCATCGATGATATTGCCTTCAGTATCAATCTTCAACATGTGCTTGTGCTTGGTTCTATCCGTTCCATCCACGAACTTTATAACATCCAACTTGGAAATTACTCCAAGAGAGAAGGTTGGAATGATGGAGGGTGCGGGCTGCATCGCATCGATGATTTGCTGCACAACGTTCTCTATATCGTAAGGGGTTTGGATTCCCTTGATGAGGATGGAGGGATGCGGCTCAGCCTTTGGCTTGCGATTAAAGATACCCATTAGAAACCTCCAGATATTAGTGAGGATAATTCTTCTTCATAGTAGCAGATTGCTTCTTTGGATTCTGGGTATCTGCCCCATATGAGCTTGAATGTCTCTTTTGGAGTTGGGCACTCTGATAGGATTCCCGCAATCTCATCGAAGGTATAAGCTTCCCCTTTGCGGTTGTAGAAGACGGGTTCCTTGCCGTTAGCAGGTAGTCCGCTTTGCGGACTATCATCATTACCGTTTGTTTCATCTTCTGGTTCCTCTTGTGGTTCTGGTTCCTCTTCAAAGAGGGAGTCTAATTCTTCATCTTCCTCAAAGGCCGCATTCATTAGGTTCCATACTTGGGAACGGTAGCCTTTGTTGAAGAGTAGTCCATAACCGTATTTGTCCCATACGTCTAAGGGTTTGAAGAATAACATTTCAGATATGAATTCCCAACTGTCTCCCTTTATGCGTAAATCTTTAAGGGATGATTTGAATTGGGTTCTCTTGGTTCCTTCAAGATGGTTGATGTAGTTCTTTAGTTTGGCTTTTGCTCTTAATTCTGATTCTGTTAAGTGTTCCATTTCTATTTACCTTTCTGTGCTTTGGGTTGATAGACGAAATAGGTAGAGTATTCCTTTCCTCTATCAGAAGCTAAAGCTTCTAAATCTATCTATCTAATCTATCTATCATCTATCTTTATCTTTGTCTTGATTTGGATTGATTGATTAGATGATTGATTGATTTGATTGATGGATTCTTATATCTAATCTATCTATCTATCAATCCTCTATCTATCTATCATCCATCTATCATCTATCAATCTATCTCTCTATCTATCTATAAAAAAACTAAGGTGAAATTTATAAAGTTTTGTCCACTTTTTTTGACAGGTTGTAATATTTTTTTGAGCTGTCCTTGGTTGTGTGTGCTTCACTCACTTCGTTCGTTCCGCTTGGAGGTTGCTAAAGCAACCTTCCAAGAGACAAAGTAATTTAGAGATTTAAGGGGATGTGCGACTATTCGTTGTCATCTGCGCCAATAGGCGCTTTAGCTGCCATAACACCCTATCCCGCATTCAACTAATCTATTTAGTTGTCTCTCTTGGATATCGCGGGGGTTATAACCCTTTCTGTTAATAAAAAAGGTGCGGACTGAATGGATAGATCCGCACCAACACAGAAAGGAATTATGAACCACGAAGCTCATTTATATATGAAAAATCAAAGGCATCTTTTATATGATTTTGCCCATGATTTTAAAAATTCTTTTGGGTGGGTAATGTACGCTCCCCACCCTATTAGTTAAGAAAGGAGAATGAGATATTTAAATAATCTCTCAATGACTGATATTATTTATAAAAATACTGAACTGAAAATTATAGCGGTTTGCCCACTATTTTTCTTTTTCTAATAATATTTTACTAAATATTTTTCCAATAGGATAGGAAATGATTTCAAGCTGTCCGCATAAGAAAAGGGACTGGAATTGAATCCAGTCCCTTGAACTACTGTTTAATCCATCTAAAGAATCTTCTTGCGAATTCCTCTTCTACTTCAGTACCATCCAGCCTAACAACCAGTTCCGCAACTGAATATGGATCGTAGAAGTTGAAGTCCTCTTCATCTACTTCCATGAACTCTCTTGGATTGCCAAAGGCAAGGGTAGATAGAAGGGTTAGAACCATTTCCTGATAACCTTCTGCGGCATCCCTCTTCTTGTTGAATACCTCAACCCAGAGCCAATAACTTGCTTCCCTGTAGTAATCCCTATCCTCATATAGTTCAGGCTTATCCCGCATTTCCATAACAGCATCTATCCATGCGGACTTGGGAACTATGTTCTCTGTCCGCATCCCCTCATAATAGGAATTGATTAGGATATAGGCCGCAGTATCGGCGCTGAATACCTTCTTGCTATCAATCTTGTTGCTCTTGGATATGCGGGATTTGAAGTAGTCCCTTAGCTCAATAACCCTGTTCTGAAATATCCTAATGCTTGCAACCTTCATTAGAAATCATCCTCTTCCTCATTCAGCATCATGGTTGAAAGCTTATCCATGCTGATAACCTTTGCTTCATCATCATCTGCGGCATATAGATCGAGAGTTGTTTGGATGTTCTTATGTCCCAGAATGGTTGAAAGGCTCTTGAAGTCCATTCCAGCCGCAACCCCCATAGTTGCGAAGGTGTGCCGCAATCCGTGGTTAGTTATCGGCTTTCCAAGAGAACCAAGGATATTGTTCCTTGTTGTGAATTTCTGGAACGAAGTGCAAAGGAGTCTTGGATTCTCATGCCCCGCGCAGAGTAAATCATCCTCATTTGGCTTTATCTGTTTCTCCTTCTCTTGGAGAATCTTCTTCAATTGCGGCATTAGTGGAATCCTGCGCGTGGTGTGCGTCTTGGTATCGCCGTAGATAACTATGTTCTTACCTGTTGAATCCTTTATCTGCTTGGCGGCTCTATGCACGTTGATGTAATCAAGAGCGTAGTTGATATCTTTCCATTGGAGAGCGCAATACTCCCCTGTCCGCATTCCCGTATAGAACATAACCATAGTCGATAGATACCATTCATTGCTTTCATCAAGCATCGAGAATAGGTATTGCCTTTGGCTCTTGGTTAGATAGTTGATTTCCGCTCTGTCGTTGCGGGGAAGCATTACCTTCCTCCATTCATTGGATTTCATCTTGCCGCGCTTGTAGGCATCGTTATATGCCTTCCCGAAGATAGCGGTAAGGGTAATCACAGTTGAAGGCTTATATTTCTCGCATAGCTTGTTTATCCAGAGCTGCAACACGTCTGATTCTATATCGTAGAACGATTCTTTGCCGATGTAGGGATAGATGCCGTATTCCGCTTTCTGGGAATCGTCTTGATATGTGGTTATCTCAATCTGCCCCAAGCTGTGCTGTTGATGCAGATACGTTTCAATGCCTTCCCGCACCGTGGTGTAGGCAACTCTTCTCTCAGCCTTGAATTCCTCTTCCTTGTGCCACTCTGCGAACTCAACCTTGGCTTCTCTCTTGGATGCGGCGTTGGGGAAGGTTTTCTTCTTGTTCTTCCACTCTCCAACAGAATCCTTATATTTGAGGACTCCATACCAACTTTCATTCTTTCGATCCTTGCGCTTATAAACGCCAACTGGGGTGTAGAACATGCGGATTCTCCTAATGAGTGGGGAACAAAATGGGGAACAAATTTACCTGCGGGAACGTCTTTGTAACATTATACAACTCTTCTACCTGCGGTTCCTTTATAGCCGTATAAGGTAGATAAACTCGGCCATATAAGCTCCGTTTCATAAGGGGCTCCTCAGTCATACGGGTTTATTGTCGCATGAAACAAAACCCTGCGGAAAATCTTGATGAATTCTGCTGGCACCACCCACGGAACAGTCAGCAATACCCGGATTGACGCATAATGGTGGAACGACTCTTACCTATATTGTTTTCCAATAAGCATTCGCTACGAAGGGAAGCCGATGGCGCAGCAGCAAACAACGCAAGCCGACAACCAGCCCGCAGAGACCATGACCACCAAGCTCGAGGTCATATTGGGCGAAGACGGCGTCAAGCGTTTAAACCAAGCCCGCGTAGCGGTCTTTGGCTGCGGCGGCGTGGGCTCCAACTGCATTGAAGCCCTGGCGCGCGGCGGCGTGGGCACTCTCGCCATCGTCGACAAAGACGTAGTTGCCCCCAGCAACATCAACCGCCAGGCCATCGCATACCACAGCACCATCGGCCGTCGCAAAATCGACGTGACGGAAGAGATGATCCACGACATCAACCCGCGCTGCCGCGTGATAGCCCGCCATTCATTTGTGCTCGCGGAAAACATTGAGGAACTCCTGGCGCAGATGGAACGGGAATGCGGCGGACCTTTTGACTACATTGTGGACGCCATCGATACCGTCTCGACCAAGCTCGCCATCGCCAAACTCGCCCAAGAGCGAAGCCTGCCGCTCATTAGTTCCATGGGGGGCGCCAACAAGTTGCATCCAGAATGCCTGCGCATCGCCGACGTCCATAAAACGGTTAACGACTCGCTCTCGCGCATCATGCGCAAAGAGTGCCGCAAACGCGGAATCCGTCACCTTAAAGTGCTCTACTCTTGCGAAGAGCCCATGCACCTTAAGGCGCGCGAGGGCGCGGCGCGCAGCGAGCGCAGCGACCTTGGCACCGCATCCTTTATGCCGCCTATCATGGGCCAGATGATCGCGGGCGAGGTCATTCGCCAAATATCAGGCGTGGGCGCGCAGTCCGATACCGCCGCAGCACTCGCCATGCATGATGCCGCGCAGCGAGGGGCGCTTGCGGGGCGCAAGGGGCCATCGTCCAAAAAGAAGTCGTGATCCGCGACATGGAGCATTTGTATGACATGCACTGCCACCTTGGTTCCATGCCGAACGCGGACCAGGTAGCGAAACAGGCGGAGCAGCTAGGCCTTGTCCTGCTCAACGTGACGGTCTCCCCCACCGATGCCAACGGGTCCGCGCGGCTGAATCATCACGCCAACGTACGCGCTGCGTGCGGTCTGCATCCCTGGTGGATCGCCAACGGAGCCTGCGGTGAAGAGGACATTGCACGGGCAGCGCTCATGTGCGCCGCGTCGCGTTTTGTGGGCGAGATCGGTCTCGACTTCAGCGGCGGGCGCATGGCGACCGCACCGCAGCAGCAAGAGGCATTCGACTGGATCATCCAATCTTGCGCAGAGCATCCCGTGACGGGACGAGTCATCTCCATCCATGCCGTACGCGCGGCAAGCGAGGCGCTCGACACCCTGCAGCGCTTTGACATGCCGCACAACTCGACATGCATCTTCCACTGGTTCTCGGGCACTAGCGACGAACTTGCCCGAGCCCGCGCTTTGGGCTGCTACTTTTCCGTCAATGCGCGCATGCTCGCCACCAAGCGCGGGCGCGAATACGCACGGCAGATTCCGCTGGACAAGCTGCTTCTTGAAACCGATGCGCCAAAGGAGCTTGGAGACCCGGGCGACGCGCAGGCCCTTGCAGGTGAGCTAACGCAAACGCTCGATGTGTTGGACGATATCCGAAAAGAGCGAAAAGAGCTCTTAGCCGGCAGCATATCGCAAACCAGCCAGGAGCTCCTAGGATAATCACGGCGCGGCGCTTTAGGGCGAGAACATCTCCCCGATAGCTTTAGCGACTGCGCGAGCCAGCTCCCCATGCCCTTGAGGGGTCATATGAATATGGTCGATAGGACTGGGCTCGCACACCTTGGACGCATCCAGATATGCGCACCCTTGCTCATCCGCAACCACGCGATACGCTTCCGCAACCTCATGCGAAACGCGCACCGAATGCTCGCCAAAAGATGAAAGGACCACGTTGTGAACGCCTTCGCCAATATGCGGCGGAGACACAACGAGGATCATTGGCTCCCAGCAGCCAACCGCCCAGGGAAAACGCTTGATGGCAAGCACAAGGGACTCGACACCGCGGGCGATGTCGTTCGCGGCAAGATTGAAGCAGGTTTTCATGTCATTGGTGCCTAGCATCAAAACAATGCAGTCTATAGGCTGGGTGCTGGCGAGCGCCACCGGCAGCTCGTCCAAACCGCACAGGCCGCCTTCAAAGGGATCCCGATGCACCGTGGTGCGGCCGCAAAGCCCCTCCTCGACAATCCGCCAATCAGGCCCCAGCAGCCCTTGTAGAACTCCGGGCCAGCGCACATCGACCGGATAGCGAAACCTTGTACCGCTCGCTACACCCTGAGGGTCATATCCAAAGGTGTTGCTGTCACCAAAGCACAGTACCGTTTTAATAGTCATAAGCCCCTCCTCGCAACAAGGATCAGCGCATGAATGAAACCGTAACACGCTTCCAATGGTACCGCGACCGGAACAAGCGCGCATAAGCAAAATGCCCGACCACGCAACGCGGTCGGGCTCGGCGAGCAACCTAGTACTCGTATGCCAGCGGGTGGCCCCAACTGCCCTCGACCTTGCAGGTCTCGGCAGCAAAGCTCGCAGCGAAGTCCAGACTATCGCGAATCGCGTCCGCGCCGCCGTCGCCCGCTTTCTGCTTTGAGAGGTAGGTAACCAAGAACGCCGTCAGCAGCGAGTCGCCAGCCGCCATGGCATCCTTGAGGTCCTCGGGCGCGACGGGCTTGACGCCCTGCTCGTAGAAGTTTTCCCCATCGTAAGCAACGGAGCCCTTGCTGCCGCGCGACGCGCACACGATCTGGGGACCCAGAGCCTTCACCCATTCGAGCTTCGATTTGATATCCTCCAGCGACGCATCACCCATCGACATGAAGGCATAGGTCACAAACGGCGCTATCTGCTCGAAGTACTCATCGGTCGAGTCATCGGAGAAATCGAAACTGATAGGCACGCCGGCGGCTTTAATCTTGGGCAGCTCTCGCTCGGTGAAACAGTAATTGCCGCTGTGCACCAGATCAAAACCGCGAACGTACTCGGCGGCAAAACGATCGATCACGTAACGCATATCACCGCGGATACCGCCCTCATTAGACCCAAGGAAGATACGGTCACCGGTCTCGTCCACCGTTACTCGCGCAGCGCCGTTGACGCCCAAAACCTGCTGGCAACGCAAAAGCTCAATGTCCTCGTCCTCGAGCGATGCGATAACGTGCTCCGCTTCGGCATCGGAACCAAAGATGCCCATGTAGGCACTGCGTTCGACGCCGAGCTTCTTGGCAAAGACGGCGAAGTTCACGGCGTTGCCGCCCGGGTACATAGTCTTGATATGCTCGTACTTGTCGACGACGTTGTCTCCAAAACCAAGCACGCTAATGGGGAATGCTGCCATGGCTAGCTCCAATCAAATACGTTTCCGTGCCGCGGCGGACAACGGGGCGCTGAAAGCCCACGTGGTAGACCCGCGCCCCGCCATCGCGTCAGCGGCAGTCGCTATAGGGGGTCTAGTACTTCTCGATCCCCATGTAGCGGCGGACGTCCGGATGATGATCGAAAACCTTGCCGCGAGCAGAGCGCAGCTCGCAGTTCATCGCGTAGAACAGGATGGGATCGAGGAAGGCGCGGACGCTGGCGGGAACCTGATCCATGCCGTAGTCCATCGCGTCAAGAACCATAAGGGTGTCCGTATGGGTCTCAAGGAACGCAAGCGCGCGCTGGTCCATAGCGCGGCACTCGCTGGAAGACATCTGCAGGAAGTAGAACACGCCGGGCTCGGTGACCTCGAAGGGACCGTGGAAGTACTCACCGGAATGGATGTAGGCGCAGCTCTGCCATTGCATCTCCATCAGCGAGCAGATGGCAAATCCATAGGTCTGGCTAAAGACGGGACCGGAACCCAGGATGTAGAGGAACTTATGGTCCCGGCAAAGCTCGGCGAAGCGGTCGCACAGCTGGGCGTTGACCTTATCGCGAGCAGCGGGAAGAATCTGGTCCATCTTAGCGATGCCGGCGTACATGTCTGCCAAATCTGCGTAGCCTTCCTGCTGGTCGAGGACCTCTGCCGCAAGGGCCAGGGAGATGCCGGCGGGAACCTCGGCCTGGGGAACGCCCTCGCCCCACGGATAGACCCAGCAAGTCCACTCGCCGTTATCGATGCCAGAGCCGGCGTTGTCGGTCTGGGCGATAACGGTGGCGCCGGCGGCCTTGGCGATGGTGCACGCATCGATCACCTCGGGCGTGTTGCCGGAGTGGCTGCAAGCGATAACCAGGGACTTCTCGCCCAAACGCTTGGGGCGCATGATGTCGAACTCACGAGCGGTATATGCCTCGCTGGTGAAGGTGGTCGCTTCGCGCTTCAGCAGCTCGTGGGCGGGCAGCAGGTCGATGAGGGAGCCGCCGCAGGCAACCCAGAAGACGCTATCGAACTTGCCCTTCTCGGCGATGGCATCGGCGATGAGATCGTGTGCGTTCATTGTTGTGCTTCCTTTCTGTACGGCGGACGATGCCGCCAACGTTTACTGATATGTCGCGGCGTCGGGCATTTTCGCTAGACGCGGGTGCGCATGGAGTTAGTCGACGAAATATTTCTCGAACGCTCGCATGTTGCGCTCGTCTGCGGCGGCAGGGTCGTCGAAATACCTGCCGTCGGTGATTTCCTGCCCAAGGTACCCCTCAAAGCCATGGGCGTTGAGCGACAAAACGAACTCGTCCATATTGTGCTTGCCATCTCCCCAAACCAAATGGCCATATGGGTCGCCATCGATGAAGTGCATGTTCTTGATGGCGCAATCACCAAACTCATCGAACCAGTCGCCCAGGGTCTCGCCCGCGACCCCCATAGCGGTAGTGTCCACCATCGGGGTGAGATGCGGGCTGTCTACTTGGTCGAGCATCCGTCTAGCGTCCGCGAGCGTGACCACCAGATTGCTCTCCTCCGGCCTCAAGCTCTCCATACACAGGGTCACACCGTGTTCGCCCGCATAATCGGCAAGGGTGGACAAATGCTCGGCGGAACGCTTCCAAGCCTCCTCGCGATCCTCGTCCCAATCGCCCCAACCGGAGTTAATGGACATATACGGAGCACCCAGCACCTCCGCAAGCTCGATACCGTGCTTGAAATACGCGAGGCTTCGCTGGGCGTGAAGGGGCTTTCTCGCAGCGTACTGCCACGGGTACACCACGTTCTCCGGGCATAGGGAGCTTACCGACAGCCCGCGGGATTCTATCTTGCGACGGAGCTCGTCGGCCTCGAAGTACCCGGTATGGTCTAACGTCACGTGCGGCTCGGCAGCCCAAAGCTCGATGGTTTTGAATCCAAGGCGCTGCTGCACATCGAGAAAGTAATCGAACGACCACATGATGTAGTGGATGTTCATTCCGGCAACCTGCTCGCGGCGCAAATGCGGGGCCGGTGCAGATGAAGTCATGTTGAGCATCTTCTCCCCCTATCAGGATTCGTAGACGAACCGGCCATCGACCACGGTGAGATCCACCTTGATGTCGCGGGCGTCTTTGGGATCGACAGCAAACACATCGCGGTCGAGAACGCAGATGTCGGCGAGCTTGCCCGTCTCGAGCGTGCCGAAATCATCCTCGCGCTGCAGGTCGTAGGCGCCCCCCGCGGTCCATGCACGCAGCAGCTCGACGATGCTCACCGCGTTTTGCGGGTTGACCTCCAAGCCATCGGCGAAATAGCCGCCGCAAGCGCTATAGATGGAGTCGCCCAGGTGCGGAATGAGGAGCGGAAGGTCGGTGCCGCAGCACAGCGTGCATCCGCCGTCGACCATGGCGCGACGGTTCCAGCTACGGGAGAGCCTCGCCTCGCCGATTTGGCGCCGCATCATCGCAAGGCAGTCTTCGCGAGCATCTAGGGTGAGAATCTGCGGATAGACCTCGCAGATGCCGCCCATGGCACCAAAGCGAGCAAGATCTGCGGGGTCCGAGTTCTCAAGGTCGGTAATCGAGTGCCTATGGACGAGTTTTCCGGATTCGTCATGGGCCAGCCCCTCGTACAAATCCACCGTCTTGCGAACGGCGCCGTCCCCCTGGCAATGCAGCGAGTAGCGGAATCCCGCCTTATCGATCGCGGCGAGCTCGCGGGCGATGAGATCCCACTCGGGCTCCTCGACCACGGTCTTTCCGGCCGCCTCCGCGTCCGCCCCGTCTTCATAAGGCTCGATCATCTCCGCCAGGCCGCGCCAAACACCGCGGTCGGTCATGCGGTTGAAGCCCGAAAACCTGACGAAGCCTCCTTGGAAGCGGTCGCGCGCCGAGCAGGCGTAATCAAGGTCGGCTCCATATCCGACGGGCTGGCTCATCATATCGATGCGAACGGTGAGCTCGCCTTCCTGCTCGCGGCGAGCCATCTCATCCGCGAAACCATAGTAGTCATCGAAGCACATCTCCTTGATAGCGGTGACGCCGCGGGAGTTGAGCATGACCATGTAGTCGTCGTATGCGTCTCGCACCTCTTGAAGAGGCAGATAATCGCGCATAAGACGCCAGATCTTCTCCGCATAGCAAGCGTCGGGCGTGAACCCGTAGCGCGAAGATGCGGCAGCGTTGAGCGCGCAGGTCTCCGCACCGTTCGTGAATGCGACGACGGGCGTGGAGGAATACCGCTCGTCCAGCGCCGTGACGAGCTCTTCGCCCAAGAGCGCCTCCGGCAGATTCATACCCAGCGCCATGGGAGCCTGCTGACGTGTCCCCTTCCACTGGGCCAGCGCCTCGATGACGTCTTCAACCGATGCCGCGTCGCTTAGATCGGCGCCGATACGACGCAAAACCCAACCGGTAAAGAATGTGTGCACGTCGACAAGACCAGCCATAACGGTTTTGGAACCGAGGTCGCGAACCTCGTCCGCCCCGTGCAGGTACGCTTCAGCCTGACCCGCGGGGCCTACTGACTCGATGCGGTTACCGCGGATGGCAATGTACCCGTCGAAGGGGTCATCGGAAAGACCCGTGAAGATGCTGCGCGAGAGTAGAACCAAAGTGCGATCTGACATAGGACGCCCCCTACACCGGCAGTAGGCCGGAGATCATAGTCGCAACCAAGCCGAACAGGACCATGAAAATGAAGAACTTCCAAATGGTCTTCCACCACTGGCCAAAGGAAATCTTTGCGACCGCGAGGCCCGCTACGGTCATTCCGGCGACGGGACTGATGGTGTTGATGGTCTGGTTTGCGAATTGCAGTGCGGTGACGGCGGCCTCAGGGTTGAGGCCCATGAGCTCGGTCAGCGGACCCATGACGGGCATGGTGAGCGCGGCGAGACCCGAGCTGGACGGAACCAGCAGGGAGAGCAGGCCCAAGACGATATACATGAACGTGGTGTAGATGAAGGACGGAGCACCCGCCAGAAGGCCAGCAAGCCAGTTGAGGATGGAATCGATGATCATGCCGCCCTCGGCGACGACAAGGATACCGCGAGCGATACCGATGATGCAGGCAGCGTAAGCGAAGTCAGCGATGCCGCGGACAAACTCCTCGGCGATGGTCTTCTCGTCCAAACCGCCAAGAATACCGGCAAGCAGGCCCATTGCCAAAAAGACCATGGAGATCTCATTCATGTACCAGCCCTGGGTGACAAGACCCCACACGATGACGCCCATGCCAACGGCGAAGTCGATAAGGACCAGCTTATGACGGAGGGTGAACTCCTCCTCGACCGAAGCATCGGCGACGGCGAACTCGATACGCTTATGCTTATCGTCCTCATACGTTATCGAGGACTTGGGATCGAGCTTAACGCGGCGCGCGTAGCGCATGGCCCAGGCAATGCCCACAGCGGTAAAGATGACCCACAAAACGGCGCGGAACCACAGCTGGGGATTGCCCTCGATGCCGATGACGCCCTGAGCGATCAGGACGTTGAAGGGGTCGATGGTGGATGCGCAGTAACCGAGATTGGGACCAAGGAAACAAATGATGAACGCGGTCATGGAATCATAGCCTATGCTCAGCATGATGGGAATGAAGATCGCGTAAAACGGTAGGGCCTCCTCGGACATGCCGAACGTAGAACCGCAGATCGAGAGCAAGACCATAGTGATGGGAATGATCAAGATATCCTTGTTTTTCAACTTCTTGATCACGCGACTCATACCGGCGTTCAGCGCGTTGGTCTTGGTGACGATAGCAAACGAGCCGCCGATAAGAAGAACGAATGCAACGACATCCGCCGCGGCCTGGATGCCCTTGGTAGGAGCCTGCAGGACGGCATCGATTCCCTGGCGAAGGTCGACGGTCTCCCCCGTCTCCGGATCGGTATAGACCTTGTCGACTTCCTGATACGTGCCGGCAACGGCGACTTCTCGCTCACCCGCAGCCGTTTGGATGGTCTGCCGATCAAACTGACCCGACGGAACAAGCCATGTGAGCACCGCGAAGAAGATGATCAACATAAACGCGATGGTGTACACATGGGGGAGCTGAAAGCGAAATCTACGCTTGGGCTTCTCCTGGGTGGCGTCTGACATTCCTGTACCTCCTGTCCAAATTATGATGTCTGCCCAATAGCGGCTATCAATGGGAGACATCTTAGGTTGTTCTATGTATAACCTGCAAGATGGTATGAGGTCAAGTCAATTATAGAGTTGTTCTAGGATGTTCTATATACGGTCGGTATCGAACCGCAAGCGGGGCTCGACAATTCCCTAGATATCAAAACTGTAGCGCGAACCCACGTAGAACTGCCTTCCATAACAGAAATGCGCACCCTCGGCATCCAAGAACCCTACGCTCATAAAGAACAGGGGCTCCCCCACTGGAACCTTGAGCTCGCGCGCCTCATTGATGCCCGCGCGCGCAATCTCAAGGCGGCAGGGGTCAGACGCCACGGGATACTTGCCCGTGCGCTCCCCCACCACCTCGAAGATGGAGCAATTGGAAAGGCAGACGTCTTTGAGAAACTCGAACCCGTCCTCAGGATAGTAGTTGTTCTCAAACAAAACGGGCACGCCGTCTGCAGTGCGCACGCGCGACACCAACAAGAGGTCCGCCCCCTCGTCCACACCAAAGAACGCGGCGAGCTCGACGTCTGCCTTAACCGTCTTGCGCGACACAACGCGCGCGCCGGCGTGCATGCCGTTTGCCGTGCACGCTTGGGTAAAGCTCTGGACGTCATCCTTTTGGTGCACCTTGCGAATCATCTTAGTGGCGGTCACAAAGGTGCCGCGCCCTTGCCGTTTAGTGAGATAGCCCTCGCCTGCCAGCTCCTCGATAGCGCGGCGAACCGTAACCCGGCCAACGCCATACATCTTGGATAGCTCGAGCTCTGTAGGAATCTGCGAATCAATGGGGTATGTTCCGCGCTCTATGTCGCTCTTTATTAAATCGAGCACCTGCTGGTATAGCGGGGCAGAAGAGCTCCCATCCAATTGCGAACGCATAAGAAAACACAGTCCCCTTCACACCGGCATCGATACAATATCAACTATTTTAGCGCACCCACCAAAAGACAGCTAAACGCCCGCGGGCTCCGCGCGCCTCAAAAGATCAGGTATTTGGTCGATGATTTCGTCCGCGCTATCCTGTGAAAACCCAAAGCGCTCCTCCCGCTTGGCCAAAACGGTAAGGCCGGCCGCCTTACCAGCGGTGATACCGGGAACAGAATCTTCTACGCAGCAGCAATCGTCCGCGCAAAGCCCCAGCCTCTCAAGCGTATGGAGATAGATTTCTGGATTGGGCTTGCTTTGGCGAAACTCCTCGCCGCTTACCACCACATCGAACAGCTGGGCGATTTTGCAGTCCGACAGCACTTTGTCGATTGTCTTTTTGCTGGACGAGGACGCAAGGGCGACCTTGACCCCCATCTCCTTCAGCGCGCGCAGCGTCTCTGGCACGCCCTGGTTCATAACCGATTGGTAATTGTCTGTGTACTCGCCCTTGACGTAGGCGGCATACGAAGCCCGGGCGCCCGCGATATCGAGCGGAACGCCGGCTCGGTCCCACCAGCGAACGATGGCGCCATAGAAATCCGCCCCGGAGCTGCCCACAAGCGCCATGCGCTCCCCATCGCTCACATCAAGCCCGCTGTCTATCGCATACTCCTCAAGATACCGCTGCTCTAGGTATTCGGTATCGACCAACACGCCGTCCATATCAAATACCACGCCTTTATATGGAAAGGCAAACGCCTTGTAATCCGCCGGGTCAACCTCTGCCTTGATGTTGATGAATCGCATAACGCCTCCTATCGATCATCAAAATGCGGATAGTATGGCGCAGATTCATCCTATGTTGTTCTGTATTTTAGCAGCGCTAATAAAATCCGCCCTTACTCCACAACTAGAGCAAGGGCGGCTTTGATGAATATTATTAAGCTAAGAATGCAAGCGATGGACTAAGCGATACCCAGGATGTCCGGAATTTGGTCGATGATGGCATCCGCCCTATCTTGTGAGAACCCAAAGCGATCCTCGCGCTTGGCGAACACGGTAAGGCCCGCCGCCTTACCAGCGGCGATACCGGGCACGGAGTCCTCAATGCAGCAACATTCGGATGCATCGAGATCAAGCTTCTCGATAGTGTAGAGATAGATGGCGGGGTTGGGCTTGCTCTCATGGAAGTCCTTGCCGCTTACAATAAGCTCGAACTTATCAGAAAGATCGCACGCTTCAAGAACGGCTAAGATGCTGTCCATGGGCGAAGACGATGCCAGCGCCACGCGAACACCCCGCGAGCGCAGCTCGTCAATGGTGTCGGCAACGCCGGGGTTCAAAATCGCCTTGTAGTCGCAAGGATGCAGCGCCTCCCAGTCCCTATACGTTTGCTCCGCGGCATCCAAAGTTAGCTCGTGACCCGCGCGCGACCACCAGTCCGCCAGCACGCGCTGAAACGTTTGGTGCGACTGGCCAACCAGATCCAAAATCTCCTGGTCGGAAACGTTCAGCCCCATCTCGTTCACAAACCTGCGCTGCTCGCGCTGATAGTACGCCTCGGTATCGACGATCACACCATCCATATCAAAGATAACGGCCTTGTAGGGAAACGTCTTGTCAGCCATTGCCATCCATCCTCTGTACTCGTCAAACAGATATCGCCGCTATGCCAAAAGCTCTTCAAGAGCACCCGCGATGCCATCCTCGTTGTTGGTGCCGCAAACCATATCCGCCACGCTCTTGAGCTCATCAATGGCGTTACCCATAGCAACACCCACGCCGGCGAGCTCGATCATGGCTCGATCGTTTTGGCCATCACCAAACGCCGCCATCTCGCTGGGGTCGATACCGCAGCGCGGCAGGGCAAACGAGAGCGCACGGCCCTTGTCGATACCCCGGTCGGTAAATTCAAAATACCACTCGGCCGTGAACATGCAACTCAAACGATCGCTAAAGGGCGCCGCCATCTCCTGGTAGTTCTTCTGAAGATACTCGCCCGTTCCGGCGGTGAGAATCTTATTCTGCGGAACCGTGCACCACTCTGCCAGATCGCGCACCTCATGCAGGCGAAGGTTGCATGCATCGCGTTCGTACTTGATTATGTTCTTGGGCTCGCCGCCGCTGTAGATGGTGCAGTTATACGCATCCTCAATGTAGAGGCGGTCGCCATCGACCAGCATGGGGATGACGTCGAACTTCTTCATGTGAACCAGCACCTCGCGTGCAAGGTCAGCAGAAATAGCCTGATCATAGAGCACCTCGCCCGTGCTGGCATCGCGTACCTGCGCGCCGTTGAACGCGACCAGCAAGCCATTGTGACGGTCGAGCTCGAGCTCGTGCGCAAGCGCACGCAGGCCGTGGACGGGACGACCGGAAGAGAGGATGAGCTTTATACCCGCCTCCTGCGCATCCATCAGCGCCTTCTTAGTACGCGGCGTGATGACCTTTTGATCGTTTGTCAGCGTTCCATCAATATCGAGCGCGATCGCACGAATAGCCATAGATGCTTCCCTTCTCCCCGTATATATCCTGCCACTATTCATGATTGCTATTATATGGGACGAGGAGCCCGAGCGCATGGAGGGACGCCACCGTTAGCAAGCTCTTCGCCCAAATGCTACGCATGCATCTCAAACGCCGTTACGAACCCTTAAAAAGGAGACGCCGCCCTTCCACGACAGGCGGCGTCCCATACTCTCAAAAGATATACGCAGATCGAAGCTCACAGACTCCTTAGCGGCGATTTGCGCGATAGAACTCAATCAAAGCCTTGGTGGAAGCATCCTGGGTATCCAGGGCCTCATCATCATGGAAGGCAGGGGTGATCTGCTTGGCAAGCTGCTTGCCCAACTCAACGCCCCACTGGTCGTAAGAATCGATTCCCCAGACCGTACCCTCGATAAAGGTAATGTGCTCGTACAGGGCGATAAGGGCGCCCAGCGCGTGCGGGGTGAGGTCGACGCCAAAGATGGACGTTGTGGGACGGTTGCCCTCGAAGCAGCGGGCGGGAACCATCCACTCGGCAGTGCCCTCGGCGCGTACCTCGTCAGCGGTCTTGCCAAAGGCTAGCGCCTTGGTCTGGGCAAGGAAGTTACCCAGGAACAGCTCGTGGACGTCCTGGCCGTTGTCCTCGACCGCGTTGGGGGTATTCACGAACGCGATGAAGTCAGCGGGGACCATACGGGTGCCCTGGTGGATAAGCTGGTAGAAGGCGTGCTGGCCGTTGGTACCCGGCTCGCCCCAGAAGATCTCGCCGGTAGCGGTGGTGATGGGGGTGCCGTCCCAGCGGACATGCTTGCCGTTGGACTCCATGGTCAGCTGCTGCAGATAAGCCGGGAAGCGGTGCAGGTACTGGTTGTACGGCAAAACGGCGTGGCTCTCGGCGCCAAAGAAATTGACGTACCAAACGTTCAAAAGGCCCATGAGCGCAACAACGTTCTTGTCGAACGGGGTGTTGACAAAGTACTGGTCCACCTCATGGAAGCCCTCGAGGAAGCCCTGGAAGCGCTCCGGCCCCAGCGCAACGATAAGGGACAGGCCCACAGCGGAGTCGACGGAGTAGCGACCGCCAACCCAGCTCCAAAAACCAAAAGCGTTCTCGGGATCTATGCCAAAATCCGCAACCAGGTCAAGCGCGGTGGACACGGCGACGAAGTGGCGGCGAATCGCCTCGGCGTCCTGCTCGGGCGTGCCGTCGATAACGCCGGCGTCGTGCAAGCTCTTGAGCATCCAGGTCTTAGCCTCGCGCGCGTTGGTAAGGGTCTCGAGCGTGGTGAAGGTCTTGGAGACGACGATCACCAACGTGGTCTCAGGGTCGAGGCCCTTGACCTTCTCGGCCATGTCGTTGGGGTCGATATTGGAGACGTAGGTGCAGTCGATGCCGGCGTCAGCATAGGGTTTCAGCGCCTCGTAAACCATGACCGGGCCGAGGTCGGAACCGCCGATGCCGATGGACAGCACATGCTCGATGCGCTTGCCGGAGACGCCCTTCCACTCACCGGAGCGGACGCGCTCCGCGAAGGCATACATGCGGTCGAGGACCTCGTGCACGTCGGCAACGACGTCCTGGCCGTCAACCATCAGGGTGCCGGCTTCGCTTGCGGGGCGGCGCAGCGCGGTATGGAGAACGGCGCGGTCCTCAGTGGTGTTGATGTGCTCGCCGGCGAACATGGCGTCGCGACGGGCCTCGATGCCCAGCTCGGAAGCAAGGTCGAGCAAAAGCTTGACGGTCTCGTCGGTAATGAGGTTCTTGGAAAGGTCGAAGTGCAGATCGCCCAGGTCATAGCTCAGCTTGGCCACGCGATCGGGATCGGCAGCGAACCAATCCTTCAGGCTGATACCCTGGGAGACCAGCTCGTCATGATGCTTCTGCAACGCAGCCCACGCGGGGGTCTTGGTCGCATCGATGGGCGCGGAGACGGTTGTCATATGCTTCCTCCTTGTAATGGACGCGATGGAGCAGGCTCAGGCGCCCGCCCCGCTGGACGGCCCTCCCGTACGAGGCCGAATGTCCAACATCTCTATTGTATCCCTATTGCACCTCGCGCAGCCCGTCCTCGCCCAGAAACGCGGGCGCCGCCAACTTGGTATAGAACACCAGCCAGATGATCGATGCGCAAAAGCCTCCAAGCACGTCGGAAGCGTAGTGGACGCCAAGGTAGATTCGGCTGATGCCGATCATAACGATCACCGCGCTGAACGCGACCGTCAGCAGAAGGCGCTGGCGACGGTCCTGCTCGTAGTGCCACACCATCCAGACGATCAGCCCAAAGAACGCCATAGCTGCCATGGAGTGGCCCGAGGGAAAGCTGAAGCCCGACTCTACCGCCAAACGGAATCCTTCAGGCCGCGGGCGCTGTATCAATGTCTTGAGCACCACGTTCAGCAGAACCGCAAGGGCAAGGTTGACCGTGCAAAACCAACCGGGACGCTTACCCGGTGCAAAGGCGGCGATCACCAAGAGCATGGCGATAAGCGAGACCGGGGTCGCCAGCGCGGAGAACGACTCCATGATGGGCGTCAGCCAGTCTGAACGAAGGTTTTCGACCACAAGCCAGTAGGCCATCTGGTCGAGTTTCATCGCCTCGCCCCGCAGGACATATGAGAGCAGGCCTAAAAAGATCGCGGCGCATGCGGTCACCAAGAGAATCGTCTTGTTATTCCTCGCAGCGCTCGCCACGCGACCCGCCATCTTCTCGCGCTCGCGAGGCGCCAACGGGCTCTGCTCGTCAAATTGCTTCATAGACAGCTCCTTGTAAATGCGGGATCGGTTTAAGCGCCAACCGCTCCGCAGCCTAAGGGTCGTATACGTTGCAGGGCATTGTAGCAAAAGGCTTTGACGTTCCACGCGTATAAGAGTACTATCGAACAGTAGTTCTACAAAACATGTGTTCGTGTAAGGGAGGCGCCGTGGCACAGAAGACCTATATATGTATTGACCTCAAAACGTTCTACGCCTCGGTCGAATGCGTCGACCGAGGGTGCGACCCCTTTACTACCAACCTAGTGGTAGCGGACCCGGACCGCAGCCACACCACCATCTGCCTGGCCATCACCCCCGCCATGAAAAGGCTGGGCATTCACAACCGCTGCCGTATATTTGAGATTCCGCCCGGAGTCGACTACATAATGGCCAAACCGCGCATGCGCCATTACATGGAGGTCTCGGCGCAGATCTACGGCATTTACCTGGAATACGTGAGCCCGGAAGACATCCATGCCTATTCGGTGGACGAGTGCTTCATCGATGCGACCCCCTACCTTAAGCTCTATCGCCAAACCGCGCGCGGGTTCGCCAAAACCCTTATGGACACCGTGCGGTCGCGTACGGGCATCTACGCCACAGCCGGCATAGGCCCCAATCTGTTTCTCGCGAAAGTCGCGCTGGATATCACCGCCAAGCACGTGGACGATGGCATAGGGGAACTTGACCAAGACGAGTTCAGGCGCACCATTTGGCGGCACCGCCCCATCACCGATATCTGGGGCATTGGCCCCGGTATCGCAACGAGACTTGCAAATTACCATGTAGAGGACCTTATGGGAGTGGCGGCCCTGGATGAGAGCATCCTCTACCGCGAGTTTGGCGTCAACGCGGAATACCTCATCGACCACGCTCACGGCATCGAGCCGTGCACCATCGCCCAGATACACGCCTACCGACCCCAGGCAACCTCGCTGATGAACGGACAGGTGCTCTCACGCGATTACAGTTTTGAAGAAGCCCGCACCGTGATGCGCGAGATGGTGGACACCTCCGTGCTCGACCTGGTGGAGCGTAAGGTGGTGTGCGACCAGATCTCGCTCTACGTGGGCTACGGCCGCGGCGAGGCGCCCAACCGGAATATCCCTTCTACCTGTATCGATTTCAAGACGCATAGCGCGCTGGACGACACGGTCATGATCGGAAAGGGGCGCGGCCGCATGCAGGGGGGACCCCTGTTCCGCGGAGAGCACGGGACCAGGCCGGCGACGGGCTACGGCGCCTTCGAGCACGGCGGCGGGCAGCGAAAACTAAGCGAGAGGACAAGCTCGTTCAAAAGCCTCATGCCCTGCTTTGACCAGCTGTTTGACCAAACCATCGACCCCAGGCGCGCCATTCGCCGGGTAAACATAGGCTTTGGCAACCTGCTGCCGGAGGAATTTGCAACCTATAACCTGTTTACGGACCTCGAGGCCGAGGCGGAGGAGCGCAGCCTGCAGGAGGCGGTGCTGAGCGTGAAGCAGCGCTACGGTAAGAACGCCCTGCTTAAGGGAACCAGCTTTAAACAAGGCGCCACCGGGCGCGAGCGCAACGAACAGGTGGGAGGACACCGTGCCTAATAGCTTAGACCGCGAGCAGCCGGGCTACACCCGCGGCGGCAGACCGCGTGCGGACCGCGCCCAGCAGTTTATGCCCTTCGCAGCGCTCACGGGCTACTACCAGATGATTCGCGAGATGCAACGCGTGATCGAGGAGCGCCATGAGCTTACGGACGAGGAAGCCGCCGAGCTTGACCACGTGCTGGCGCAGATTCGCCGCGGAGACCTGGTGCGTGTGCGCTACTACGAGCGCGACGGCTATGTATCGCGAACAGACATCGTCCGTCAAATCGATGCGACGCTGAGAAAGGTGCGGCTGGAGCATATGGACATTCCCTTTGCGGACGTGCTCTCGGTAGAGATCGTAGGCCGCTCCGAATAGGCGTCCCGCGCGTCTCTTATCCCCCGTCGCGGCAGCCCGCAACGGACATAAACAAGCCGTCGTATTATGCAGCGCCGTGGCTTACGGTCTCCACTGGCTTCTCATCCAGAAAGAATTGTTTGCATTATCTAACTTTCTTCTTGACGGACACATCGCTCTCATTTAAGTTATCCCTGTCTAACTTGCATGCGACCAAAGGGGGACCATGACGCGCGAGATCACCAAGCAGGCGCTTGAAGCCGCGATCGTTCGCAACTGCTCGCCCATGCTCGCCGGCCTTAAGCCAGCATGCCTGTTCACGTTTCCCGGCGTCTTTTTGGCGCAGGGCGAGCACGTCGATAAGCAAGGGCTGGCACGCTCGAACCGCACGAGGCTCCTTGAAGAGCTGAAACCATGCGCCAAGGCGCTCGCGCCAAGCGGCATCTCGCTGCGCGTTCTCACCTGGAGATCATGCGGGGCGCTGGTGTACGTCTACCGACCGGCCATGCTTAGGCGCTGGATCGCGGACCCGCATGCGGCGCGCCCTTTAAGGGAGATGGGCTACACCGCAAGCGACCTCGAGCGCGACCTTGACCGCCTGGCGCAGCGCCTGGGAGGCGAGGCAGCACCGCGCGGCGAGAAAGCGGACTGCCCCATGACCTGCAAGCACGCCGGCGGCCGCTGCAAGAAAGACTTCCCCCATGAGATCGGCTACTTCTTGGGATACCCCTATGAAGACGTCGCCGGTTTCATCCGCCACAAGGGCGAGCGCTACCTGGCGTTTGGCCAGTGGAAAGTCTACGCGAACGTCAGCAGCGCGTTGGAAACGTTCGCGCGGTACAAGCGGTGCACGGCAGACACCACATCCGCGTACCGCAGCGGCCGCGACCTGGGATCCCTCGCGGTCGCCGCCATGTAGGAAACCCCCGATGCGGGGCGAGAAGAAGGAGAACAAACCATGAGCAAGATCGCAGTTGTGTATTGAAGCGGCACCGGCAATACCGAGTCCATGGCCGCGTCGGTTGCGGACGGGGCGCGCGAGCAGGGAGCCGAGGTGGACCTGTTCCAGGTTTCCGATTTTGACGCCTCGATGCTGGAGAATTATGACGCTCTGGCGTTTGGCTGTCCCGCCATGGGATCGGAGGAGCTTGAGTCCGAGGAGTTCCAGCCGCTGTGGGACGAGGCAAAAGACCATCTTGGCGAGCGCAAGGTTGTGCTGTTTGGCAGCTATGAATGGGCTGATGGCGAGTGGCTTGAGAACTGGAAGGCGGATGCGGAGGACGCGAGCGTAAACGTTGTCGACTCGCTTGCCGTCTACGACGCCCCCGGCCCGCAGGAGCGGGCCGCCTGCCAGGCACTGGGCGCCGCGCTGGCATAGCCAAAGGCTGTCAAACAACGGTCAAAAGAGGCCCCAAATATAAGCGCACGGGCCAAGAGGGAAACGCCGGCGCTACAATAAAACCCGTGCGGGCGCACCAACCGTCTTCTTGCAAGCGGTGCGCGCCCGCGCTGTGTTTTGAACGCACGGGCCATGCTCTAAAAACTCGTCCACAAACCCGCACGCCAAACACCCGTGCAGGCAAAAGGCGAGCCGACGGGCGAACCTGCAGATTGGAGCCTTATGAACGATTTTTCCTTCTACTCCCCCACCCGCTTTGTTTTTGGACGAAAAGCGACCGATAAGGTTGGCGAGACCCTGTCCGCCTCCGGATACCGCCGCGCGCTCATTGTCTACGGCCGGGGATCCGTGGTTCGCTTGGGCACGCTGGACCGCGTGGTGGCATCGCTTGACGCCGCGGGCGTGGAGCACGTTGAGCTGGGCGGCGTGCGCCCCAACCCGGAGATCGGCCTGGTGCGCGAGGGCGTCGAGCTTGCCCGCAAGCACGGCGTCGACGTCATCTTGCCCGTTGGCGGCGGCTCTGCCATGGACTGCGCAAAGGCTATCGCCCTGGGCGCGGTCTACGACGGCGACGTGTGGGACTTCTTCCGCAAGCGCGCCACACCCGCCGCACGTGTCGACGTCGCCTGCGTGGTGACCATCCCGGCATCCGGTTCCGAGGCCTCCAATTCCTGCGTTATCAGCAACGACGAGGAGCATCTTAAGTGCGGTATCAACACGGACCTTAACCGTCCGGTTATCGCCATCCTTGATCCGGAGCTTACCTTCACGCTGCCCGCTTACCAGACCGCCGCGGGCGTGACCGATATGATCGCCCATATCATGGAGCGCTTCTTCTCCGGCGAGCCCGCCGTGGGCGCAACCGACAACATCGCATGCGGGCTGGTGCGCGCCGCCATGGACGCCGCGCCCAAGGTGATGGAGAACCCCGAGGACTACGACGCCCGCGCCGAGATCATGTGGGTGGGCACGCTCGCCCATAACGGTCTTGCCGGCTGCGGCCTGGGCATCCCCGGTCTGCGCGACGGCGACTGGACCTGCCACGGCCTTGAGCACGAGCTGTCCGCACTGGACACCAAGATCACCCACGGCGCCGGCCTGGCCGTGATCTTCCCCGCCTGGATGCGCTATGTGTGGCGCGAGCACCCCGAGCGCTTCTTGGAATTTGGCTCCCAGGTCTTTGGCATCGAGCCGGTCGATCCGGAAGTGGACGAGCTCGACGTGGAGGTCACGCCCGAGCAGGCCGTTGAGTATGCGGTCGAGGCCACCATCGATGAGCTGCAGGAATTCTTTGTCTCGCTGGGCATGCCCCGCACGCTGTCCGAGTTTAGCGTTACCGAAGACGGCATCGAGAAGATGATGCCCGGCCTTAAGATCAACCGCGGCGAGAGCTTTGGCAGCTTTATGAAGCTCACGCTGGACGATGCGCGCGAGATCTACCGCAGCGCACTGTAAGCGCCCCCGTTTTTGCAGACGGCACCGCGCCGTAACCCCGAGACGACGCTGCGCGGGCGCCGTCCGAGGACCCGCCGCCGGCTTCCAGCGCGAGCCCTACACCTTGAGACCCGCAATAAGGACGCTTTTCCAGATCAAAAAGGCTGGAGAAGCGTCTGTGGGTCTCATGAACACGGGGAGCTATTGATAGAGCCCTAATGCCCAAGCAGACCGGCTCGCCTCGCCCGCAAGCTGCTCCGGACGCACCATGAACAGCTGGCCCACGCGCTGCTCCAAGCTCATGTTGGCCAAAAGCTGCGTAGGCGACTCTGCCTGCGAAGAGCCCGACGCGTCGCTCAAAGCGCCAGAAGAGGCGACAGAAGCAGTGGACGAGGGAGAGGAAGAGCCGGGCGCTGGCGACCCGCTTTGCGCTGCGGCCGCGCACCCGGCAAGGGCGGCAGGAGCGATCGCAGCGGCTGCAAGCGCTCCTAGCCTTGAGATGCTCGTCTGTTTTAGCCAGCTATCAACGTAATTCACAGCAAGCCCTTTCTTGCATTTCTTGCGCTAGCCTGCCAAAAGAGCCTGGCAGGCCAGACCATGGACAACCCTCGCATGAGCATGGGAGTCGTTCAAACAAGGAACGTACACCAAGCGGGGTAAAAGCGCACGGGCCTCAAATAACTGCGCGGGCTCAGCATCGGCTCGGTCTGCGTCTGACAAACCCGCGAGAAACGCAGGCGCTAGCTCATGGGGAACGTCATAGAGCGTCTCCAGGCAATCAAATGCGAATCCAGGGCAAATGCAGTATACGTCTCCCCCGTCTTGCCGAGCCTCGCGCGCGAGTTCACCAAGCCGACTTGTGGTGAAGGGGCCGAGCCATGTCCTGTTGTCCTCAAAGGGCGATTGATAGGAAAGCGACCAACGTTCTCGAGGAATCCCCAGCAATCGCGCAACGTCCTCACACGTCGCCTCGACCTGAGAAGAATAAGCATCGCCGGCCTCAACGTCCGTCAACGGGATGGAATGGAAAGAGAATGCAACGCGGTCTTTTGCCACGTTGAACCCGGCAGCGGCGACCGAGGAGGCAATCGCGTCCACATATACTTGGTAAGACCCGTAGGATTCAACCTCGCGCGCGTCTGGAGACCAGCCCATCTCTTTAAGACACGAGCGCACCCTTCGAAGGGCCGACCCCGTGGTTGAATGGGCGCTTTGCGGATACAGGGGGATAACCGCCAGGCGCTGGCAGCCCTCCTGCCGCAAGCGCTCGAGCGCATCGCGAATGGAGGGATCGCCATATGACATGCCACAAACCACGCGACACCCCTCTGGAAAACCCGCACGGTCATCATCAAACATGCGTTGCACGCCGCGCGAAAGCGATTGCGCATACACAACAAGCGGCGAGCCTTTTTCTAGCCAGACTTCGCGATACTTTGCCGCCGAGGTCTTTTTTCTACGGGGCAATATGCACGCGTGCAAGATAAGCCACCATGGCAGCGCTGGCAGGGGGCGTACCGCGCCATCCATAAGGAACTCGGAAAGATAGGCGCCCACCGCCTGGGGCGTCGGAGCGGCCGGAGAACCCGTATTCACCAGCAAAACACCTGTCTTTTCTTGAATCATAACGGCTCCCTTTTAGGCCATAGCGCGGTCCATTTTCCATATGGCGGCGTACAGGCGGCAGGCCTCTCGCAGCCGGCCCGTCCGTAATGCGCGCCGCGTTAGTAGAGCGAATACCAACCGTCGTGCTTTGCCACCGTCAAAGGCACGCTGAACAGGTCGCTCATGACTTCGCTGGTAAGCAGCCGCTCTTTGGAGCCATCAGCAAACACTGCGGCGTCCTTTATCAGCAGAATGCGATCGATTTCTGGGACGATGTCCTCTGGATAGTGGGTCACCAAAATGATGGAGCGGCCATCTTCCGCCAGGGTGCTCATAGTCTGTCGCAGATGGTACATGCCCTGTGGGTCAAGGCCGGTGCAGGGTTCGTCAAACACCAGCACCTGGGGGTCGCGAACAAGCTCGCGCGCCACCAGCACGCGGCGAACCTGGCCGGTAGAGAGCGTCATGATGTCGCGATTCGCAAGGTCGACTATACCCAGGCGCTCAAGAGCGTCCCGCGCCCGATCGCGCACCTGCCCATCCACGTTGACGCGCATGGGCAGGCCCAGCGTGCCAAACACACCTCCCATAACGATCTCGATCGCGGGCAGGTGGACGCGAACCTGATCGTGCATGGTGGCGCTGACAATGCCCAGCGAAGAGCGGATGTCCTCAAGCAACGGACGCGCCTGGCCGCGAAACCTCACCGGCGGCTCCTCGCGAAACAAAGGGAACACCTCGCGCGTAAGCAGTTGGATAAACGTGGATTTACCCGCGCCGTTGGGACCAAGCAGCGCCACATGCTCGCCCTCGTCCAATGAAAAGTCAGCAACGTGCAAAATGGTCTTGCCCGCACGCACCACCTCGGCGTCGCGAATCTGGAACAACGGCGCAGATGCGCAGCTGCCGGCCTGAGTCAACATGAAGCCCTCCCCCAAGTTGTAATGAATTGTCTGCTATCCTACCCCTAACCTTATGGCACAACCTCCGCGCGAAAGAAGTTAACCATGTCAGAAATGCTCACCTTAGAGGCGTTTGAAGAGGCCTCGATCAAGGTCAAGGAAGTTACGCAGGAGACCAAGCTGGTCGAGAGCCCCTACCTTACTGCCGCAACGGGCAACCGCGTATGGCTCAAGCCCGAGAACATGCAGCGCACCGGAGCCTACAAGGTTCGCGGCGCGTACTACAAGATTTCCACCCTTACGCCCGAAGAGCTCTCGCGCGGCATCATCACCGCCAGCGCCGGCAACCACGCCCAGGGCGTCGCCTTCGCCGCCACGCGCGCGGGCGCGAAATCCATAGTGGTCATGCCCACCACCACGCCGCTCATCAAGGTCGAGCGCACCAAGGACTACGGTGCCGAGGTCGTTCTTCACGGCGACGTCTATGACGAGGCCTGCGAATACGCCATGCACCTGGCCGAGACCGAGGGCTACACCTTTATCCACCCCTTCAACGACCCCGTTGTCGCCACCGGCCAGGGCACCATCGCCATGGAGATCGTGCAGGAGCTGCCGCTTGTCGACACCATCTTGGTCCCCATCGGCGGCGGCGGGCTCTCCTGCGGAGTCTCCACCTTCGCCAAGCTCTACAACCCCAAGATCCGCGTCATCGGCGTTGAGCCAGCGGGCGCGGCGTGCATGAAGGCCTCCGTGGAAGCGGGCCATGTGGTCAAGCTCCCCGCAGCGAGCACCATCGCGGACGGAACCGCGGTCCTTGAACCCGGCGACCTGGTCTATCCGTATGTCCGCGACAACGTTGACGAGATCATCACGGTCGAGGACGAGGAACTCATCGTGTCGTTCCTGGATATGGTCGAGAACCACAAGATGGTGGTGGAGAACTCCGGCCTGCTCACCGTAGCGGCGCTGAAGCACTTCCCTCCCGAGAACAAGCGCGTTGTCTCCATCCTCTCCGGCGGAAACATGGACGTCATCACCATGTCCTCCGTGGTGCAGCACGGCCTGATCCAGCGCGGGCGCATCTTCACGGTCTGCGTGCTACTGCCCGATCGACCCGGAATGCTCTTAAGCGTGGCGAGCATCATCGCGCGTGAGAACGGCAACGTCATCAAACTCGAGCACAACCAGTTCGTCAGCACCAACCGCAACGCCGCCGTCGAGCTGCGCGTCACGGTCGAGGCATTCGGCGAGGACCACAAAAGGCAGATTGTCGACGCGCTCGAGGCAGGCGGCTTCGACCCGTCCATCGTCCAAACATCGCTATAGTCTCTTCGGTAGGCAGCGTTATTTTTCGGCCGGCGGACACTTTGTTACAAAGAAGTGTCCGCTGGGTCTTTTTTATTGCACCACGCTAAAGCGCCCTGTAAAGTTTGCCCCAATGAGCAAATGCGAGGACAGGGCGAGTACGCGCCGCATCCATCCCACAGCAAGCGGGCAGTTTGAGAACCCGCGGTGGACGGCGAAGAAAAGACCCTCGAGCAGTCTTGGCAACGCAGCCGTCGCCCGCGGTCATCCCCGCGAAGGACGGACTCGCCAGTACCCAAGACCGGCCGCCACCGTTACCGGCATCGAGCGACGCGCACTTCCGCGGCCTCGCATTTCTCCCACCCGCAATAACGCGCAGGCGTTTTTTGGAAGAGAGCGAGGACAAGGATGCAGCTGAGAAGCGATGCCATCAAGAAGGGGCTGGCCAGAGCGCCGCATCGCAGCCTTCTCAAGGCCGATGGATTGACGGATGAAGAACTCGATCGACCGCTGGTCGCCGTTGTCTCGTCCCAAAACGAAGTCATTCCCGGGCACATCCACCTGCAGCAGATCGCAGACGCCGTCAAAGCGGGCGTTCGCCTTGCCGGCGGCACCCCCCTGCAGGTCAACACCATTGGCGTATGCGACGGCATCGCCATGAACCACGAGGGCATGCACTATTCGCTCACCAGCCGCGAGGTCATCGCGGACTCGGTCGAATGCGCCGTGCAGGGCCACCAGTTCGACGCCATGGTCCTCATCCCCAGCTGCGACAAGATTGTTCCCGGCATGCTTATCGCAGCGTGCCGTTTGAACATTCCCACCGTTCTCATCTCCGGCGGCCCCATGCTTGCCGGCCGCGGCCGCTGTGGCGAGCAGACCGACCTCAACACGCTCTTTGATGCCGTGGGCCAGGTAACCGCCGGAACCATGACGCAGGAGGAATGCCATTGGCTCGAGGAGACCGCCTGCCCCACCTGCGGAAGCTGTTCGGGCATGTTTACCGCTAACTCCATCTGCTGCCTGTCCGAGGCCCTTGGCATCGCGCTTCCCGGTAACGGCACCGTTCCGGCCGTCTACTCCGAGCGCATCCGCCTGGCAAAGCGCGCCGGCATGAAGGTGATGGACCTTCTAGAACAGGGCATCTGCGCTCGCGACCTTATAAACCCCGCATCCATTCATAACGGCATGGCGCTCGATATGGCTTTTGGCGGATCTACCAACACCATGCTCCATCTCACGGCTATCGCCCATGCGGCCGGCTGCCCCGTCACCATGGACGATTGGGACCGTGTTTCAGCGACCACGCCCAATATCGTCCGCATCGCCCCGGCGGGTCCCTTGCACATCCAGGACCTTAACAACGTGGGCGGTGTTCCCGCCATCATGCACGAGCTTTGGAGCGCCGGCGTGCTCGACACCAGCGCACTCACCTGCATGGGGCCGCTCGCAGACATCGTCCAAACCTATCCGCAGGCGGATGGCGAGGTGGTCCGCAGCCACGCAAACCCCTACTCTCCCGACGGCGGCCTTAAGGTTATGCGCGGCAACCTCGCACCGGACTGCGGCGTGGTCAAGAAGAGCGCCGTCTCCCAGGATATGCACTACCACCAGGGGCCCGCTCGCGTATTCGAGAGCGAGGAAGAAGCCTGCACCGCCATCTTTGGCGGCAAGATCAACCCCGGCGACGTAGTGGTCATTCGCTATGAGGGACCGGCCGGCGGCCCCGGCATGCGAGAGATGCTCACCCCCACCAGCGCCATATGCGGCATGGGCCTGGACAAATCCTGTGCGCTCATCACCGACGGTCGATTCTCCGGCGCCACCAAGGGCCCAGCCATTGGCCACGTGAGCCCAGAGGCCGCAGCGGGCGGCCCCATCGCCCTGGTGCAAGACGGCGACGTTATCACCATCGATATCGATGCGGGCACGCTCACCCTTGAGGTGGACGAGGACGAGCTGGCGCTTCGCCGCGCCGCTTGGCAGCCGCCCGCACCCAAGTACACCACCGGCGTGCTCTCACGCTATGCCAAACTGGTAACCAGCGCAGATAAGGGGGCGTACCTCTCATGACAAACCTGGATGAAAAACTCGCCCGCCGCCAGCGCGCTATAGAGGGCAAGCCCTTTGGGCCGGGCAGCGCCACGGAGCATGAGGGCAAGACCATGTCCGGCGCGCAGGCCATCATCGCAAGCCTTGAGGCCGAAGGCGTCGATACCATCTTTGGCTATCCCGGCGGCCAGGCCATCAAGATTTACGACGCGCTGTATGACTCAAAGAAGATTCGCCACGTGCTGGCCCGCCACGAGCAGGGCGCCACGCACATGGCGGACGGCTACGCGCGCGCAACCGGCAAAGTCGGCGTAGTCCTGGTCACCAGCGGGCCGGGCGCCACCAACACCGTAACCGGCATCGCAACCGCCTTTATGGATTCCGTGCCCCTGGTGGTTATCACCGGCCAGGTAACACGCGGCGTCATCGGCACGGACGCATTCCAGGAATCCGACATTGTCGGCATCACCATGCCCGTGGTCAAGCACAGCTTTTTGCTGCAGACTTGCGACGACCTCACCCGCACATTCCGCGAGGCCTTCTACATCGCCTCCACCGGTCGCCCCGGCCCCGTGCTGATCGACATCCCCAGCGACCTCTCGGGCTCCCAAATGGTCTTCCACTACCCGGATTCTATAAGCATTCCCAGCTACAAGCCCACCTACAAGGGCAACGCCAAGCAAGTGCGCCAGGCCGCGAACCTGATAGAGTCCGCCAAGCGCCCGTTGATCTACGCTGGCGGCGGCATTGTCTCAAGCCACGCCTGCGCCGAACTGACGCAGCTGGCAGAGCACATGCGCATCCCGGTGGTCACCTCGCTTATGGGCAAGGGCGCCATGCGCTGCTCCAATCCGCTCAACCTGGGACCCGTGGGCATGCACGGCTCCAAGTACGCCAACATGGCGGTCACCGAATGCGACCTGCTCATCGCCGTGGGCGCGCGCTTCTCCGATCGCGTCACCGGCAAAGTCTCCGAGTTCGCGCCGCACGCCAAGATCATCCACATCGACATCGACCCGGCGGAGATCGGCAAGATCATCGACCCGGCCGTCCCCATCGTGGGTGATGCCAAGGTGGTGCTTGGCGCAATCTGCGATCGCCTTGCAAAAGACGGCGCCGCACCCATCGATCAAGAGTGGGAGAAGACCGTCTTTTCTTGGCGCGATCGCTGGCCGTTCTACGCCGCAGACTTCGCTGACTATCCGGACAAGATCGCACCGGAAATCGTCCTCTCCAAACTGTCCGATAAGCTAGATCCGGAGGCTTCGATCGTCACCACCGAAGTAGGACAGCACCAGATGTGGGCGCACCAAAATATCCATCGCGAGCACGCCCGCACCTTCATCTCTTCGGGCGGTCTGGGCACCATGGGCTTTGGCTTCCCCGCGGCCATCGGCGCTCAGATCGGCTGTCCGCAAGACCAGGTGGTTTGCATCGCAGGCGACGGTTCCTTCCAGATGAACTCGCAGGAGATGGCCACGGCCGCCATCAACCGCGTACCCCTTAAGGTAGTCATCATCGACAACCGTGCTCTCGGTATGGTCCACCAGTGGCAGAGCCTCTTCTATGACCATCGCTTCTCCTTCACGGAACTGGATGCCAACCCGGACTTCGTGAAGTTGGCTGACGCATATGGCTGGCAGGCCATGCGCATCGAGCATCCAGACCAGGTCGACGAGGCGCTCGATACCATGCTCGCCTCCGACGGCCCGTTCCTGCTCGACGTCATCATCCCAACCGAGCAGACCGTCTACCCCATGGTCGCCCCCGGCGCCGCGCTCGACGACATCATCGGCGCGCTCGACGTCACCCTAGGCGGCGTGCGCGTCAGCGAAAAGGGCTTTGGTTCAACGCCCTCTCCATTTGCAAATAAGGAGGACGAGTAGCCATGATTCACATCCTCTCCGTTCTCGTCGAGAACAAAAGCGGCGTTCTGTCACGCGTCACGGGCATGATCAGCCGTCGCGGCTTCAACATCGAATCGCTGACCGTCGCCCCTACCGAGGACGAGACCCTTTCTCGCATGACCATCATTGTGGAAGCGGACGAGGTGAGCTTCGAGCAGATTACCAAGCAGCTTCACAAGCTCGTCGCGGTGTACAAGATCTCCGACCTCACCCATTCCGATGCCATCGAGCGCGAGCTTGTTCTATTCAAAGTTCAGGCCCCGCCCGAGCGTCGCCACGAAATCATCGAGATCGCCGGCATCTTCCGCGCCAACATCGTCGACGTGGGCAAAAACACGCTCACCATCGAGGCGACCGGAACCGCCAGCAAACTCGATGCCATGGAGGACCTCTTCCGAAGCTACGGCATCAAGCAGCTCACCCGAACCGGCAAGATCGCCATGTCGCGCGGCGCGCACGATCAGTAAGCGCTCTCACCAACCGTCTCACCAAGCGCGCCCGCGCTTATGAGAAATAGGCTTAACGCAAGCCATGCACACACAAACACCAGCAGGCACGTATGTAAGGAGAACAAGGAAATGGCAGTTACCGTTTACTACGACCAGGATTGCAAGCCCGAGGTCATCCAGGGAAAGAAAATCGCCATCATCGGCTACGGCTCTCAAGGCCACGCCCACGCGCTCAATCTCATGGACTCCGGCTGCGACGTCCGCGTCGGCTTGCGCGAGGGCTCCTCGTCCGCTCAGAAGGCTGCCGAGGCCGGCCTCAAGGTCATGGGCATGGCAGAGGCCGCGGCCGAGGCCGACGTCATCATGATCCTCACCCCCGATGAGACCCAGCCCAAGGTCTACGAAGAGTTCATCGCTCCCAACCTCAAGGCCGGCGATACCCTGGCCTTCGCCCATGGCTTCAACATCCACTACGGCTACATCAAGGCTCCCGAGGACGTCAACGTCATCATGTGCGCCCCCAAGGGACCCGGACATATCGTTCGCCGTCAGTTCACCGAGGGCTCCGGCGTGCCCGATCTGGCCTGCGTGGCCCAAGACGCTACCGGCGATGCCTGGGATATCGCCCTGGCCTATTGCTGGGGTGTCGGCGGCGGCCGTTCCGGAATCCTCAAGGCGACCTTTGCCCAGGAGACCGAAGAAGACCTCTTTGGCGAGCAGGCTGTTCTCTGCGGCGGCCTGGTCGAGCTGGTCAAGGCTGGATTCGAGACCCTTACCGAGGCCGGTTACCCCGAGGAGCTCGCCTACTTCGAGTGCTATCACGAGATGAAGATGATCGTCGACCTCATGTATGAGAGCGGCATCCACTTCATGAACTACTCCATCTCCAACACCGCCGAGTACGGTGAGTACTACGCCGGCCCCAAGGTCATCAACGATGAGAGCCGCGCCGCCATGAAGCAGATCCTGGCCCGCATCCAGGATGGCAGCTTTGCCCAGGAATTTGTGGACGATTGCAACAACAACCACAAGTGGCTCCTTGAGCAGCGCGAAGCCATCAACACGCACCCCATCGAGACCACCGGTGAGAAGATCCGTTCCATGTTCAGCTGGATTAAGAAATAGAAGCTCGAATCCGCATCTCCTGCTTGATGCCTTCTATCGTCTTGCAAAGGCTTCTATTAAACAGATCGACGCATCTTCCCCATCTTATCTGTACCGAACACCGGGCGCCCGCAGCCATCAAACTGGCAGCGGGCGCCCGCTTTTGTTAGCAGAGTGATTTTGATTGCAGCAGCTCTTGCATCATGCATGCAGCGTATCCAAGGTCGCGGC